>QFCE01002588.1_pt1 | contig 238305 bp, 208 predicted proteins | sample 5346091 | NCBI WGS metagenome assembly QFCE01 (sample SAMN09062252, study PRJNA434731) | Human gut metagenome, whole genome shotgun sequencing project. | isolation source: stool timepoint A chromium assembly | host: Homo sapiens | collected 2015
ACTACCGTCTCCACATGCACTGTCTGACAAAACTGGTCTACACAGCACACTTTTTCCACTCTATATCCTTTCTCCAAAAACATCTCCAAATCTCTTGCCAAGCTAGTAGGTTTGCAGGAAATATAAACCATTTTCTCCACCCCATACTCTAGAATCTTAGGCAATGCCTTGGGATGAATACCATCTCTTGGTGGGTCCAACACAATAAAATCCGGCTTCTCCTGAATCTCATCCAATACCTTTAGTACATCTCCCGCAATAAACCTACAATTTCCGATTCCATTTAATCTGGCATTTTCCTCAGCTGCTAAAACAGCTTCCTCTATAATTTCCACTCCAATGACTTCTTTTGCCACTGCTGCCAAAATTTGAGAAATAGTTCCTGTGCCGCTGTACAAGTCAAAGACAGTCATATCCTTTGTATCGCCAATATACTCTCGTGCTGTTTCATAGAGTACTTCAGCTCCATAGGAATTTGGTTGAAAAAAGGAAAACGGTGTAATTTTAAATCTTAGCCCCAAAATTTCCTCGTAAAAATAATCTTTTCCATATAGGATTCTCATTTCATCACTTTTAACCACATCAGAAAGAGCATCATTAATAATATGCAGAAATCCTACTATTTTTCCTTCCAACGTTAAACTCAACAACCGATCCTTCAATTCCTCAAAATCAGCTTCCACCTGGCTGGTAGTTACCAGATTCACCAAAATCTCCCCTGTAGTATTTCCTCTCCTCAAAAGTAAGTGTCTTAAAAATCCTACATGCTGCATTTTGTGATAATAATCATAGCCTTGTTCCTGGCAATATTCCAGCACGCACTTCAAAATCTCATTCATGTCCTGATGAACTAGTTTGCAATCCAGAGCATTTAATACATCATAGGTACTTCCTTTTTTATGTAAACCGAGTGTTAAAGGACCATCTTTATATGCATCTCCAAAAGAAAATTCCATTTTATTCCGGTAAGCAAATTCTCTTGGGCTTCCCTTAATTCCCTCAAAGATATAATCCGGATTCCCCTGTTCATCTACCTGTCCGCCTGCCTTTACAGCCTGATCTATAAGACTTTGAATCTGCTTTGCCTTCATTTCCAACTGATTTTCATAGGACATGGTCTGGTACATGCATCCTCCACACTCTGGAAAAATGCTGCATACTGGTTTCCTTGTTTCCAAGTAGGAATGTTCTAAAACTTCCAAAAGTCTTCCTTCCACTTTGCTGCCCTTCTTTTTATTAATCATGAATTTGACATGCTGACCTGGCATTCCATTTTTTACAATAACCTTTTTATCTTCTATCTGAACAATTCCCTTATTAGGAAACTCCACTCTTTCAATGATTCCCTGATAAATCTCACCTTTTTTCAATGCAATATTCCTTTCTCTTTGAGTCTATTTTACAGAAAAAGAAGCTCCGGTTTCCCGAAGCTCCCTATTGGCTTTTCCATTCCCTACATACAGCTTTATAATTCTATCATGGTTGCCAGATTATTCCTGACCTTCTTTTTCCTCATCTTCATCTTCAAAGTAGTCATCGAAATCATCATCGAAGTCCTCTTCAAAATCTTCCAGATAATCCGGTGTGAAGAAACGGTAAACTGCATATGCGATTCCTGCTACTGCTGCCACAGCCCCAATAATTGCCAGTACCCATAATACAGTATTTTTATTTCTTTCATCCTCTTTTTTCTGTAATGCTGTAATTAAATCCTCGATACGATTCATATGTCCTGCACCATCCTCTCTTTTTACAGATTCCCTGCAAACTCATTCTTGAAAGCTGTTGTGCGTTGGTTTTGCCTCTGCAAATACGAAGCACCAACTCACTCTTTATGCTATTATACCACTGAACCTGGAATTTTACTATCCTTTCTTCATATTTTCTAAAAACTTTAGAAAATATTTTTCCTTAGATTTTTTTCAATTTTGCAAAAGATGCAAACATTTTCTTGATACCTACTTTATCAAAATTCACGGTAACTTCATAGTCTCGCCCACCTTCAACGATAGCAGTCACCACACCTGTTCCAAATTTTATATGCTTTACTGTGTCTCCCACAGCATAGTCCAATCCATCTGCCTTTTTCACTTCAAACTGCTTTGGCACAAATGCCGGCTGCTTAAATGCCTGTTTCATCTGGCGGAAGGAAGTTGGCATTGGAATATCCATAGGCTTCTTCTCCTGAAACTCTCTTCCTAACTCCACAAGTTCTCTTGGAATTTCCTTAATAAATCTGGAAACTTTATTATATTGAGTCTCTCCACGAATCATACGCTGTTGGGCACAAGTCAAAGTCAAATCTTTCATTGCCCTGGTAATTCCCACATAACACAGCCTTCGTTCTTCCTCAATTTCTGTAGGGTCATCGGAAGTAATGGTCATATAACTTGGGAACATGCCATCTTCCATTCCAGCCAGATATACGAAAGGAAATTCCAGTCCTTTTGCACTATGCAAAGTCATTAAAAGTACCTGATTATCATCCCCATCCACAGAATCAATATCCGCTACCAGTGCTACCTCTTCTAAAAATCCTGACAGGGTCGGCTCCTCATTTTCTTCCTCATAGGACACCACTTTTGTAATTAACTCGTCAATGTTTTCGATTCTAGCTTCTGCCTCTTCTGTACCTTCTGCTTCCAGTTCTTTTACATAGCCTGTGCTTTCAATAATATCTTTTAAAAGCTCAGAAGGAGATAAATACTCAGCCTTACTTCTCAAAGTCTGAATAAAGGTTACAAAAGGCTCCACCTTTGTTGCGGCTCGCCCAAGAGTAGAAATTGCATTGGCTTCTTTTAAAGCCTCATAAAAGCTCATGCCCATGCTTACTGCATAATCCTGAACTCTAGTAAGGGTAGTCGCTCCGATTCCTCTCTTTGGAACATTAATAATACGCCGTACCGCCAAATCATCTCTGGCATTATCTACGGTTTTTAAATATGCAAGTAAGTCTTTGATTTCCTTTCTGGCATAGAAGTTTACTCCGCCTACTAATTTATACGGAATATTTGCCATAAGGAATTTCTCTTCAAAAAGACGGGACTGAGCATTTGTCCTGTATAAAATGGCAATATCCCGATACTGGGCATCCTTCTCCCTCACCTTCTTACTAATATCCCCTACAATATATTCTGCTTCTTCATAGGCATTCATAAACTGGCGGAAGTGCAGCTTTTCTCCTTCTTCATTTTCCGTCCAAAGGGTCTTTCTCTTACGCTCCATATTATTTTGAATAACCTGATTTGCCGCATTTAAAATGTTCTGTGTAGAACGGTAATTCTGTTCCAGCCTTACCACCTTTGCATCTGGAAAGACATTCTCAAATCCCAAAATATTGCCAATATTGGCTCCACGGAATTTATAAATAGACTGGTCATCATCTCCTACAACACAAAGATTTCTGTACTTTCCTGCCAGGAGGCTAACAAACTTAAATTGAGCAGTGTTTGTATCCTGGTACTCATCCACCATAATATATTTAAACCGTTCCTGGAAATATTCCAATACATCCGGGCATGCTTGGAACAATTCCACTGTTTTCATAATCAAATCATCAAAATCCAGTGCATTATTCTTTTTCAGCTCTTTCTGGTATTCTTTATATGCCAGAGCTATTTTTCGCTTAGAGAAGTCCCCCATAACCTTCAGCTCATATTCCTCTGGACCAATCAACTCATCCTTTGCGCTGGAAATAGCCGCCATAATGGATCTTTCCTTATAAATCTTTGTATCAATATCAAGCCGTTTGCAAATATCCTTCATCAAAGTTTTTTGATCATCTGTATCATAAATTGTAAAATTCGTATCAAAGCCCAGTCGGTCAATAAAACGGCGAAGCATGCGAACACAGCTGGAATGAAATGTAGATACCCATATGCTCTCGGAACCAAATCCTACAATCTTATCCACTCTTTCTCTCATCTCTCCTGCTGCTTTATTGGTAAAAGTAATGGCCATAATATTCCATGGATTTACCCCTTTTTCTTCTATCAAATAAGCAATTCTATGAGTCAGTACTCTGGTTTTTCCTGAACCAGCACCTGCCAGAATCAGTACCGGACCTTCTGTATGAAAAACTGCTTCTTGCTGCTGTGTATTTAATGTATCGTAGATACTCATAAATTCTTTTTCCTCCAAAACATTTGTTCTTACACTATACCATTGTAGAAAGAATAACGCAAGTAACTTTACAAATAGTATTAAAAACTATATAATAGGGAATAGAGGTGATAAAACATGACTATAGACACAAAAGACATTTTAAACAGCATTTTAAACAGCATTTCCAGAATTGATTATATCAAAACAGAGGAAATACCAAATATAGATTTATATATGGACCAAGTGACTACTTTTATGGAAGAACATTTAGCAGCTTCCAAGCGACATCCGGAAGATAAAATTCTTACGAAAACCATGATTAATAATTATGCCAAGAATCGTCTGCTTCCGCCACCAACAAAAAAGAAATATTCCAAAGAGCATCTGCTTATCTTAACCTTTATTTATTACTTTAAAAATATTTTATCCATTAATGATATCCAAGTACTTTTGACTCCTCTTACGGAAAAATATTTTTCCCAGGAAAATAATGTCAAACTTACGGATATCTATGAAGAAATTATGAATCTGGAGCTTTCCCAAATTGAACCATTGGCTAAGGATGTTACCAGAAAATTCAAAAAATCTCAGGAATCCTTTTCAGATATAAACAGGGAAGAAAGTGAATTCCTACAAAAATTCGCTTTTATCTGTATGCTCAGTTTTGATGTTTATGTAAAAAAGCAAGTCATTGAACAACTGATTGACCATATGTCAGATCCCACAAACTAATTTCCTACAAAAAAGAAGCCGTCACACATGAAAATGCATATAGGGAGTTGAATGTAATACTCTTCCCTATATACATTTTGTGTAACAGCTTCTTTTTGTCTAACAGACAAGTTCTTATTTTTCCTGCTCTTCCATTCTCTCAAATACCATGTCATATCCGTCATTTCCGTAATTCAGGCTTCTGTTTACACGGCTGATGGTTGCTGTGGATGCTCCTGTTTTTTCTGAAATTTCCAAATAAGTTCTTTTCTCTTTCAGCATCTTAGCAACTTCAAAACGCTGGGATAAAGACAAAATCTCATTTACTGTACATACATCTTCAAAAAACAAATAACATTCTTCTCTGTTTTTCAAACTGAGAATTGCATCAAACAAGGAATCAACTGCTTCTGTGTGAATTTTCTTACTCATAGTCAAAATCTCCTTAACATTGTAATATACACCCCGTAATAGATTCCCGAAACTTCTTTGGTACTCTACCACTTTATCGGTTATATCTTCCATTACTATAATACATATTAACACAGTAAATTTTTGAAGTAAAGAAGAGTCTTGTCATTTTTCTAGTTTATCTATAAAATTTTTATAAATTTTTACAGTTCATCAAGAATCTTTCTTGCTTCCCGAACTCTTTTTTCACTGGTACGCCAAATTTCATATTCACTTACAGATGCAATACCCATACTCACATCCTGTTTCCGGTAACGCATTTCGCTTTCCATAGAAATTTTCCCTGACATATGATAGGCTTTTGCTTTTGTCTTTTCTGCCAGCACAGGAAGCACAGATGCATCTACACCTCCTCCAACGAGAATTTCTGTTTCTCCCTGTGCTTTTTCCACCAGTTCCTTCAAAAGTTCCATTCCGTCTACACAGGTATTTTTCTGTCCTGAGGTTAAGATGGTACTAATTCCGAGTTCCTTTGCCTCTTCCAGTGTCACAAAGGGATCTTTACACATATCAAATGCCCTGTGTAAGGTAACTGACATTCCTTTGGCTTCTTCTATAAGTTCCTTCATCTGTTCCACATTCAATGTCCCATCTGGTTTCATAGTTCCAATAACGATTCCATCTGCACCAAGCTTACGAAAACTCCTGATTTCTTCTTTTATGATTTCATGCTCAAAATCTGTATAACAGAAATCACCAAATCTTGGTCTTAATAAGACGCGAATCGGAAGATCCACCTGTTCTCTGATTTTCCAGTAGAGTGCCTGTGAGGGAGACAAACCACCTATCACAAGAGCACTACACAGTTCAATCCGATCTGCACCGCCTTTTTTGGCAGCAATGGCAGATTCCACAGAGTCCACACAGCATTCTAATGTATATCCCATAAACCCTCCTGTAAAACAAAATCAACCAATAGATAGCACATAAGGAAATGCATTCCTGCATTTCCTTATGCTTTGCTTATATTATGTAGTTCTTATTTACATAATTTCTTGAATTCGTCTGCAACATGCTGTACCTGTGTTCCAATGATAACCTGTACGCTTGTTTTTCCTGGACGGATAACTCCTGCAACACCTGCAGATTTAATTACGCTTTCATCAACTAATGTATTATCTTTTATTTCCAGACGAAGTCTTGTAATACAGTTGTCGATAGAAGTAATGTTTTCTTTTCCGCCTAAACCTTCTAAGACAATTCTTGCAACTTCTGTAAAGTCATTGTTTGCTAATACTACTTTTGTTTCATCTGTATCATCATCTTCTCTACCTGGTGTTTTTAAATTAAACTTTGTGATAGCGAAACGGAATACCACGTAGAAAATAATGAATGCTGCAATACCAAGTGGAATAATCATCCATGTTTTTTCAGCTGCTGGCAGGGAAGCAGAGAATAATAAGTCTGTTGCACCTGCTGAGAAGGAGAATCCTGCACGGAATCCTAATAAAGTAGTTACAGTTACGAAAATACCGTATAATAATGCATAAACTACATATAAACCTGGTGCCAGGAACATGAAACCAAATTCAAATGGTTCTGTAACACCACAAAGGAAAGCACAGAAAGCAGCGGATCCTACAAGACCGATGGCTACTTTTTTCTTATTGCTTTTTGCTGTGTGAACCATAGCTAAAGCTGCACCTGGAACACCGAACATCATACATGGGAAGAATCCTGACATGTACATACCAAGGCTCCAGTCCACATCTGCAGATGTCATACCTGCCCAGAATTTCTGTAAGTCACCAAGACCGATGGTATCAAACCAGAATACATTGTTTAATGCGTGATGTAATCCGGTTGGAATTAACAGACGGTTTAAGAATGCGTAGATACCAGCACCTACTGCATCTAATTTAACAATAGACTGACCTATTGAAACTAAACCGCCAAAGATAATTGGCCATACAAACAGTAAAATTGCGGATACAACGATGGAAACAACACCTGCGATGATTGCAACACAACGTTTTCCGCTGAAGAATGCAAGGAAGTTCGGAAGTTTTGTTCCTTTGAACTTGTTGTAGCAGGTTGCACCAATAATACCGGCAAGAATACCAATAAATGGGTTCTCAATTTTCTGGAATGCAATAAACTTAGCGGTTCCTTCTTCCAGAGTCATCAGGGTTCCAACAACGCCTGTAGATAACAAAGTTGTCATCATCAGCCAGGAAGCTAAAGCTGCAAGAGCTGCTGTACCATCATTGTCATCTGCCATACCAACACCGACACCAATAACAAATAAGAGCGCCATATTGTCAATCAACGCTGAACCAGCTTTGATCAGGAAAAATCCTATGGTATAAGCCGTACCACTTGCAACATAACCATTTACTTCCCCCGCCATAGCAGCCGGAGCCAGTGCGTAACCGATACCCATAAGGATACCGCAAATAGGTAAGCATGCAACTGGAAGCATTAAGGCTTTACCTAATTTCTGAAGATATTTCATCATAACTTTTTCCTCCTTTTTCTTTTTCTCTTTCTTATGTGAAATCTTCTTTTATATAAAAGCCTGTTTTACAGACTTATATACCTTTCTTATTTTGTGACAGTCAGGACTTCATCCATTACTTTAACTGTCTTTCCAGCAGATGCCTGAATTTCACTGTAATCTGATGTATTGCAGATTACCATTGGCACGATAGTGTCAAGTCCTGCTGCCTTAATCGCTTCAATATCAAATTCCAGAAGAAGGTCTCCTGCTTTTACTTTATCTCCTGCCGCAACATGTGCTGTAAAGGGTTCTCCCTTTAACGTAACCGTATCAAGCCCAATGTGAATCAGAATTTCAATTCCACTATCTGATGTCATGGAAATAGCATGCTTTGTATCAAATACCATTGCTATCGTTCCATCAATGGGTGCCACTACCTTTCCTACAGAAGGGATAATCGCCACACCTTTTCCTAAAATTTCCTCTCCAAAAGTAGGATCACTTACTTTTGAAAGTTCCACTGCTTCTCCCTCAACAGGTGCTCCTAACACTTCTCCTTTTTTCTTACCAAATCCTAATTTTTCTTTTAATGAACCAAACATAATGCTCTCCTCTTTACTCCATTTCTCTTACAATCTTTCTCAGTTTCAGAATCATAGACGGTGCTACAGAAAGTTCATCCACACCCATGCGCACAAAAGTCTCTGTAAGCTTTGGATCTGCACCCAGTTCTCCACAAATACCAACCCACTTTCCTGCCTTATGTGCATTGTCTACCACCATCTGAATCATTTTCAACACTGCTTTATGATGCGGATTATAGAATGCATCCAATTTTTCATTCTGACGGTCAATTGCAAGTGTATATTGTGTAAGATCATTTGTTCCAATACTAAAGAAATCAACCAGTTCTGCAAGTTCATCACTAATCATCACAGCAGCCGGTGTTTCAATCATGATTCCTTCTTCTACATCCTTATATGGAATCTCACAATCACGCAATTCATTTTTTACTTCCTGCACGATTTCCTGAATCTTCTTCACCTCTTCTACCGATGTAATCATTGGATACATAATTGCAATCCGTCCGTAATTGGAGGCTCTGAAAATCGCACGGAGCTGAGTTTTAAAAATATCTGTCTGAGTCAGACAAATACGAATTGCACGATAACCAAGTGCCGGATTTTCTTCTTTTCCAAGATTTAAGTAATCAGCCTGTTTATCTGCACCAATATCCAAAGTACGGATGATTACCTTTTTCCCAGCCATGTTCTGTGCAGCCTGTTTATATGCCTGAAACTGTTCTTCTTCGCTTGGAAGCTCATTTTTTCCAATGTAGAGAAATTCGCTTCGAAATAGCCCGATGCCGCCGGCATCATTTTCAAGAACATATCCCACATCAGCAGCACTGCCAATATTAGCATAAAGTTCTATTTTCTTTCCACTAAGAGTAATATTCTCTTTTCCTTTTAATTCCAGCAGAAGGTTCCGTTTTTCATTTTCTTCATCCAGTTTTTTCTGAGCTTTTGCCTTCACTATTTCTTCCGGGTAAAGAATAAATTCACCGGTGAAACCGTCTACCACAGCTTCTGTCCCTGTCTGCATGTCTTCCAGATTCATTTCCACACCAATCAAAGCCGGAATGTTCATCATACGTGCAAGAATTGCGGTGTGGGAATTGGTAGAACCATGAACCGTAACAAAGGCAAGAATTTTTTCCTTGTCCATCTGCACAGTTTCGCTTGGTGTAAGATCATCTGCCACCACAATTACCGGCTCTGCGAAGTCCAGTCCATTGTCTCCATTGCCAGCAAGATTCTGAACCAGGCGTTCTGAAATATCCTTAATATCCACTGCACGGGCTTTCATGTAATCATCATCCATGCTGGCGAACATCTCTGAAAAACTGTCTCCTGTTGAAGCTACTGCATATTCTGCATTGACCTCTTGTGTGCGGATGACATTTTCAATTGCTTCGTTAAAATCCAAATCCTCCAGCATCATCTGATGTACTTCAAAGATTGCTGCACTGGCTTCTCCTACCTCTTTCACAGCTTTGTCATACAGTTTTCCAAGCTGCTCAATAGCCTGTGCTTTTGCAGCCTCTACCCGCTGCAGTTCTGCATCTACATCTTCGATTTTGACACGTTTTACTACATTTTCTGTTTTGCGGAGCACAGAAATTTTTCCAAGTGCAATTCCTTTATATACTGCTTTTCCCTTCAAAGTTTCCATATCTGTTTCCCGCCGCCCTTATAAATTTGCTTCAAAAAACGCTTTCATGCCTTCTAAAGATGCATCTTCGTTTCCGCCTTCTACAGCAACCTCTACTGTCTGTCCGCATTTTACAGCTAAAGACATGACTGCCATTAAACGTGATGCATCTGCTGATTTTCCGTCTTCTTTTCTGGTAATGGTAATTTTACTATCATAGTTCTTTACTTCTTTTAAAAGCATTCCTGCTGGTCTTGCGTGAATTCCTAACTCATCTTTAATTGTGTACTCAAATGTTTTCATAATCTCTTCTCCTTACCTCATTTTGATAATATATTTTACTGATTATAAATCAGCAGTTACCGTATATTTACAATAGTCTGAATATGCACTGCGAAAAATCCAACTTCTTTTTCCGAAATCGGAGCTTTCATTTTTTCAAACACATACAGGCAGACCTTTCTTGACACTTCCCATGCTTTCGGATAATTCTTCTGCACAAACTCATTCAGCTCAATATTAATATCTTCCCCTGTTTTGATGCGGTCAATCATATAATACAAGTGGCTCATCAGACGGATACCTCCAAGTGATTCCCGACTGATCGTCTGTTTTAGCATGTTTTCTACCATCAACAAACATTCATCAATGGTCTGTGTGATTTTCAAGGTTTCTGTTACATGCTCATCTGACAATCCAGAATGGATGTGTAAGGCTATAAATCCAACCTCATCATCTGAAATTTGATATCCGGTCATTTTCTCTACACTGTCCCTGCAATTGAGAACAACCGTATACTCTCTTCCAAACAAGGCTTTAATATCTGCAATAAAAGGATTCGGTATATGAATTTTTTCTTTTTCCCTCTTTGCAGCAAACGCAATATGGTCTGCAAGCGGCAATAAAATATCTGGATTAATGGAATCAAAAATTTCTTCTGCTTCTTCGATAATTTTACCTGCAGCTTCTAAAAAAACAGGATCAATTCCCTTCACTACATTTAAACCTGATTCTTCGTTTTCTTTGGATGCCAACGTAAACACTCTTGCACCCTTGATTGTCTGAAACCGATCTCCTGCTTTCTTTCCAAATCCAATCCCTTTTCCAAGTAAAATTCTTTCCCCGTCATCATGTCTGGCAAGAAATGCATTGTTATTTAATACTTTTATAATTTGATACATAACCTAAGAATCCCCTCTATAAGCTAAGCGAAAAGGTATTTTTCACACAAAAAAAGCATAAACATATTCTGTACACACTCTATCACAAAGATAGAGAAACGGAATAGTTCATGCCTGCCTGACAGTAACACACTATTTTCTATGATTTTATTTAAATATACTATATACTATATAACTTATTTTCGTCAAGTTGTATTTTTACCCTAAAAATCCATCCTCAATTTGTCTATAATACACAAATCCCAGAATCCATCTCGCAAAACAAAATTGTAATTCTGGGATTTTCTGCATCTTAAGTTTTCTTTTATTTATTATAGAGGTAACACTCCAAAAGAGCTACAATAAAACATTCTCTTTTGGGGTGTTGATGTACCATTATAAAATCTGACTAAATAAATCCTTGACTGTAGGATAAATTTTTGCAAATTTCTGATACTTTTCTTCGTATTTTTCCGCCAGTTCTGGTTCCGGCTCTACGGTATCAATCACTTTTACGATTTTCGCTGCTGCATCTTCTACAGAAGCAAACTCTCCATTTGCCACAGCTGCCAGCATTGCTCCGCCTAACGCCGGACCTTCTTCAGATTCAATGACATCTACCTTAATATTCAAAATATTAGCAATCATCTTTTTCCACAGAGGGCTTTTGGCTCCTCCGCCGCAAATTTTTGTTCTCTCGATTTTAATTCCCAGTGCCTTGGCAACCTCAAAAGAATCACGAATTGCAAAAGCTACACCTTCCAGCACAGCTTGGGTCATATCTGCCCTAGTGCTGTCCATAGTAAGTCCAATGAAAGTTCCTCTTGCATTTGGATTATTATGTGGAGAACGCTCACCCATAAGATATGGAAGGAAAAACACATTGTTTTCTCCTAATTTCTCAATTTTTTCCTGTTCACCAACATAATCTTTAGTTCCAATAATTTCGTCCATCCACCATTTATTGCAAGACGCTGCACTTAACATACATCCCATCAGATGATAATTTCCATCTGCATGGGCAAAGGCATGAAGCGCATTATTAGGATCTACCCCAAATTCCTTGCTGGAAATAAAAATGGTTCCGCTGGTTCCAAGAGAGATATTACACATACCATCTCCCACAGTTCCTGTTCCAACTGCGGCTGCTGCATTATCTCCTGCTCCTGCTACGATTTTACAGGAAGCCGGAATTCCCAGTTCTTCTGCCAATTCCGGTTTCAAAGTACCCACTGTTTCATAGCTTTCAAATAATTTTGGCATCTGTTCTTCTTTGATTCCGCAGATATCCAACATTTCTTTAGACCAACAACGATTCTTTACATCCAAAAGCAACATACCGGAGGCATCTGACATATCACAGCAATGAGTACCAGACAATTTATATGCCAAATAATCCTTTGGCAGCATAATTTTCTTAATTCTCTTAAAGTTCTCTGGCTCGTTTTCTCTCACCCAAAGAATTTTGGGCGCTGTAAAACCTGCAAAAGCAATATTAGCTGTATATTTCGATAATGTTTCTTTCCCGATTACCTGATTCAGATAATCGGTTTCTTTTACGGTTCTGCCGTCATTCCACAAAATTGCAGGACGAATCACTTCATCATTCTCATCCAAAATAACAAGTCCATGCATCTGTCCACCAAAGCTAATTCCAGCCACTTGGCTCTTGTCGCAATCTGCAATCAGTTCTTTGATGCCCTCCAGACTCTGTGTCCACCAGTCTTCCGGTTTCTGTTCTGACCAACCTGGATGTGGAAATGCCAGTGGATATTCTCTGGATACAATTTTCTGAATCTTGCCTTCTCCATCCATAAGAAGCAATTTCACAGCAGAAGTTCCTAAATCAACACCTATGTATAACATGGTTTTCTCCTTTTCCCTTAAGCAAATGGATTTTCTGTTGGGTATAAGGTTCCCTTTGGCTGATTGTAGTTAATTTCATCAACTTCTACACCCAAATATTTGAATACTTCGTACAGCGCTTTTCCAAAATGTCCAAAAGCAACAGCTCCATGGTGTGGATAATTCTTCTCTACTAATACATGGCGATAGAAACGTCCCATTTCTGGAATTGCAAAGATACCAATACCGCCAAAGCTCTGTGTTGCCACTGGAAGAACTTCACCCTGTGCAATGTAAGCACGAAGCTTGCAATCTGCTGTACTCTGAAGACGATAGAAAGTAATTTCACCTGGGACAATATCACCTTCCAGTGTACCCTGTGTAACTTCTTCTGGCAGAGTTCTTGCCATAATCATCTGATATTTCATAGAACATGCTGTCAACTTGCTTGCCGCTGTATTTCCGCAATGGAATCCCATGAAGGTTTCTTTCTGGTCATAGTTGTAATGACCTTTAATGTCATTGTCATAAATATGAGCAGGTACTGTATTATTAATATCCAACAGAGTAACTGTATCCTGGCTAATAACAGTTCCGATGTACTCACTTAAAGTTCCCCAGATATCTACTTCACAGGAAACCGGAATACCTCTATCTGTAAGACGGCTGTTTACATAGCATGGAACAAATCCAAACTGTGTCTGGAATGCTGGCCAGCATTTTGTTGTAAGTGTCACATATTTTCTGCAGCCTTTGTGTGCTTCTACCCAGTCTAACAGAGTGATTTCGTACTGTGCTAATTTAGGCAGAATTTCTGGTTTCATATTTCCTTCGCCAAGCTCTGCTTCCATTTCTTTTACTACATCTGGAATACGTGGGTCATCTGCATGTTTATTAAATGCTTCAAATAAGTCTAATTCAGAGTTTTCTTCAATTTCTACACCTAAATCATACAGTCTCTTAATAGGTGCATTACATGCCAGGAAGTTTGTTGGACGTGGTCCAAAGCTGATAATTTTCAAATTTCTTACTGCAACCAGCGCTCTTGCAATTGGAGCAAACTCATGAATCATTTCAGCAACTTCTTCTGCTGTTCCAACTGGATATTCTGGAATATATGCTTTTAAATTACGCAGCTTTAAGTTATAGCTTGCATTTAACATACCACAATATGCATCACCACGACCCTGCACCAGATTTCCTTCTTCTGCTGCTGCCACTACCATAGATGGGCCATGGAATACTTTTACCAGCATAGTTTCTTCTGTCTCTGGTCCAAAGTTTCCAAGGTAAACAACCTGCGCATTACAGCCTGCTTCTCTTAATTCTTCGGCTGCTTTTAACATATCTGTTTCGCTTTCTACAACAGTCTGACATTCGTAAATTTCTCCATTGAAATTTTTCTTATATGCTTCTACAACTGCCTTTCTTCTGTTCTCAGACAGAGACATTGGGAAGCAGTCACGGCTTACTGCTACAATACCTAATTTTAATTCTGGCATGTTTGATAAATTCATCTTTTTTTCCTCCTGCATGTTTGCTTTTTTATTCTACTGATAAATTTTCACCTTTGAGCCCTTCAAAAGCTCCTTCAATTTTTGCATCTTTATGTGCAATGAGCCATTTATTTCTGGCAAACAGTAATTTATCTTCTTCTGTGTTATTCTGACGTTCTGGAGCCTCTGTGTTGGTTCCTTTTGGTAATACCACTGCTGTACAAAACTTGTTTCCGTTTACATTGCATGGTGCATAGTGAAGGGTAGTTGCATAAACCTCTACAACAGTTCCTGCTGGTACCAAAAACGCTTCCATCTTTGAAGTTTCATAAGTACCATCTTCCTCAATATCCTGCTCTCTTCCTAAAATCAGAATCAAATCTGTAAGTGCTACGTTGACCTCAGAGTCTCTGTGATATTCTACTGCATTTAAAAGCACATTACTTCCATTACAGTAACCAATCTGAATCGGCATTCCTCCGTACAAACTATACGCGATTTTCTCCGCACAGGCACAGGCTTCTAACTTTTCATCAGAAGCAACATAAATCACATCATCTGGCTTGGGAGTTTCCTTTAAAGCCTCCAGAAGTTCAGCCACATCCAGACCTTTAATCACTCTTCCATAGGTCCCGAATTCCTGGTCAGAAACATTATAAATTTTCATCACGCCCTAAACCTCCTTAATTAGTTTAGTCATTAAACTATATATTTATGCTACCATTTGCATAGAAAAAAATCAAGTTGTTTTTTTGAAAAATATGTTGTAATTTTGTACAAAAAAAGAGAAGCATCATAGGGCATAATTCCCATAATACAGTCCTTGACTGCCATAAAAACCATTGATAGAATAGGAACATCAAATAAAAGGGGAGGAAGCACTATGGATAATGAAGGACTCCAGAAATCAGCTATAACTTCATATGAACAAAGAGAAATTCTTTTTTATAAAACTGACAATGGTGATGTACGTGTCCAGATTCTTCTGTATCAGGAAAATCTTTGGTTAACACAGGGTAAAATGGCAGAACTTTTTGATGTACAAAAATCTGCTATTTCCAAACACTTAAAAAATATTTTTGAATCCGGTGAATTAGAACAAGATTCAGTTGTTTCCATTTTGGAAACAACTGCTACAGATGGCAAGAACTACTCTGTTAAATATTATAATCTTGATGCTATCATTGCTGTTGGATATCGTGTCAATTCAAAAAAAGCTACCATGTTTCGTATTTGGGCTAACCGCATTTTAAAAGAATTCATTATCAAAGGATATGTGATGGATGATGAACGTTTAAAGGAACCAGAAAACTATTTTGGAAAAGACTATTTTGAAGAACAGTTAGAACGCATTCGAGATATTCGTTCCAGTGAACGCCGCTTCTATCAAAAAATCACAGATATATATTCACAATGCAGTGCTGATTATGATGTACATAGCCCAATTACAAAAACTTTTTTTGCAACTGTACAAAATAAATTACATTATGCAGTCACTCATCAGACAGCTGCAGAGCTTATTTATGACAGAGCCGACAGCCAGAAACCTAATATGGGACTTACAACCTGGAAAAATGCACCTGAAGGACGTATTCGCAAGGCAGATGTAACGGTTGCCAAAAACTATCTCAATGAAGTTGAAATACGCAATCTCAATGAAATTGTGACAATGTATTTAGATTATGCTGAACGCCAGGCGCGGCGCGGCAATATTATGTATATGAAAGATTGGATTGAACGTTTAGACGCTTTCCTGCAATTCAATGAGGAAGATGTATTAAAAGATAAAGGAAAAGTTACTGCTGCAATTGCAAAAGCCTTTGCGGAAAATGAATTTGAACAATACAGGATAATCCGGGACAAGCAATATCAAAGTGATTTTGACCGTCTCATTGCAGATGTTAGTGTAGAGCAATCCATTGATAAAAAATAAGTTTTGTTTTATGGAAAATGATTTCTGTCCTGATATCTTCCAGAACTAAAATCATTTTCCATATTATCTCTATTTTGCTTCAGAAATAGTAATATCTTTCCCGAAATATTTCTCTGAAAGCTCCTTCAAACTGCCATCATTGCGAAGCATCTGCAGCTTTGTCTCCAGCTCATCTTTCATCAAGTTATACTTCTTTGTAAAAACAGCAATCTTGGTATCTTCTCCCGTAATTCCTGTCTGCTCCTTCACAGACGCAAGATCTGCATATGCCGTGGTATGGTCATAATGAGTCTCATTCCAATCAGCAAGTGCCACCGCGGAAATCACACAGTCATACAAATCTCCATCCAGGGATTTCAGCAGATTTTCTTCAGAAGTATCTACAATTTCCAGTTCCAGCTTCATCTTATCTGCCAGCATCTGCGCCAGTTCCACCTCAAAACCTTCCGGTTTGCTGGTTTCCTCAGACAAATAACACATGCCCGGAATCTGAAGATTCATTCCTACCTTTAGAATCCCCTGTTCTATGGGCTTTGCTTCTCTTAATTCCAGTTCTCCACAGGCTGTCAGGCTTATGAGCAGCGCCATACATACCAGCATGAAAATTCCTTTTTTCTTCTTTCTCATCTCTACCATCCGTTCCCTTTCCCAGAGTGATTTCTTTCTTTTCACCTTACCATGTGCGACTATTTTTGTCAAAGGATTCCTTTTCTTGCTCTTGTAAAAGAAATTTTCAGATGGTATGATAGGAAGAAAGAAAATCCTTGCAAAAGAAAGGTCTAGAAATGAACAACTGGAACGGAAAACCCTATTATTCCTTTGACTATATGTTAAAAGAACGCTTTTCAGGAAAAGTATATAAGGTAGCCTTAAACGGTGGTATGACCTGCCCGAACCGGGACGGTACTCTTGGAAACCGGGGCTGTATCTTTTGCAGCGCCGGAGGATCCGGAGATTTTGCCGGGGATAAACAGGATACCATTACCACGCAAATCGAAAAACAGGCTGCCAGACTTCGTGAGAAACGCAATGCTTCCAGCTTTATTGCCTACTTTCAGGCATATACCAACACCTATGCTCCTGTGGAATATCTCAGGCGCATTTTTACAGAAGCACTTTCTCACCCGGATGTGGTAGCGCTTTCCATTGGAACGCGTCCGGACTGCCTTGGAGAAGATATCCTAAATCTGCTGGAAGAACTAAATCAGAAGAAACCTGTATGGGTTGAACTGGGACTTCAGACCATGCATGAAAAAACAGCTGCTTATATCCGCCGGGGCTACCCTCTTTCCTGTTTTGAAGAAGCAGTGAAAGAGCTTCGCAAACGGAATCTGGAAGTGATTGTCCACACCATTCTGGGACTGCCAGGAGAAACAAAAGAAGATATCCTGGAAACCATGCATTATCTCAATCACAGAAATATCCAGGGCATCAAATTACAGCTTCTCCATGTGTTAAAAAATACTGATTTAGCAAAAGACTATCTGGACGGAAAATTTTCTGTGTACACCATGGAAGAATATATCAATCTGGTAATAGATTGTCTGGAACACTTGTCACCTGAAATTGTAATTCACCGCCTGACCGGTGACGGACCAAAAGACCTGCTCCTTGCCCCTACCTGGAGCAGTGCTAAAAAAACAGTACTCAATACTCTGCACCACGAATGTAAAATCAGAGGTGCCTACCAGGGAAAACAATATAAGGAGGATTAAAACATGTCAGAACCTCTTACACTCTATAAACTGATTATCCTTTACATGCTGGAAAAGGTAGATTTTCCCCTTACCAATGCTCAGATTTCCGGCTTTGTACTAGACAAAGGATATACCAATTATTTTCATTTGCAGCAGGCAATTTCTGAATTAATTGATGCCTCACTGATTCAGGATAAAACGGTACGGAATACTTCCTATTACGAAATCACAGACCAGGGAAAACAGACTCTCACCTATTTTGAAGACCAGATTTCAGATGGGATTAAAAAAGATATTTCTGAGTTTTTTAAAGAAAATACTGTGCGGATGCGGGAAGAATTATCTGCTGTTGCTGATTATTTCAAAAGCGAAACAGAAGGCTATCATGTGCGCTGCCAGCTAAAACGGGAACATTTCACCATGGTAGATTTAACCATTGCAGTTCCAACAGAAGATGCAGCCGCTGCTGTATGCATGAACTGGAAAAACAAAAGCCAGGATATCTACGAAAATTTAATTGATTTACTTCTATAAAAAAGAAGCGGACTCATCCAAGTATATCCGAATCGGAATGTACTCTTAAACTCAGTCTGCGCTCACTTTGAGCCTGTAGTCTCAAAGCGTGCTCAACAAATTCGTTTAAGAGTGCATTCCGATTCTCTTTTATAGCTCGGTGAATCGCCCCGCTTTTTTATTCTAAGATTGTGTCTAATAGTTGTTTTGTATAAGACTCCTTTGGATGCTGGAAGAGTTCTTCTGTCTTTCCTTCTTCCAGGATTTTTCCGTCTTTCATGATCAGGAGTCTATCACACATCTGGTACACCACGTTTAAATCGTGAGAAATGAAGAGAATGGAGAGCTGCATTTCTTCCTGAAGTTTTACCATCAATTCCATAATCTGTCTCTGTATGGTCACGTCCAATGCTGACACCGGTTCATCTGCAATGATGAATTTTGAGCCTTGTATCAAAGCTGCTGCTATACTCACCCTCTGTCTTTGTCCACCGCTTAGTTCTCTTGGATAACGTTTCAGTTGTTCCTGGCTTAAGCCTACACGCTCTGCCATCTCCAATACTTGTTTCCTGCGCTCTTCCTTTGGTATTTTCTGCATCCGAAGAGGCTCCTCTAAAATCCAGGAGATTTTCTTACTGGGATTTAAGGAAGAAGCCGGGTCCTGGAAAATCATCTGTGGATTCTGAGTTTCATGGTGAATTTCCCCCTGACTGGGCTTCAAAAACCCAAGAATTACTTTGGATAAGGTGGATTTTCCACATCCACTCTCTCCTACAAGCCCCAGAATCTCATTTTCTTTTACTTCCAGGGAAATATCCTTCAGCACCTGTCTCCCCTGCTTCTCATCCGTATAGGCAGCGCTTACATGTCTGACTTCTAAAATGTTCTTCATGTGTGATTTCCCCCTTTTCTTCTGCGAAGGGAAGTTCTTCGGGTAGGAATGGCTGCTAACAGCTTTTTGGTATATTCTTCCTGTGGCTTTTCAAAAACCTGAGAAACAGGCCCTTCTTCCACAATTTCTCCCTGATTCATCACAATGACTCTGGAACAGAGTTTGCGGATCACGCCTAAATCATGGGAAATAAACAAAATCCCCGTCCCATGTTTTTCATTGATTTTCTTCATCAGTTTCAAAATCTGAGCCTGAATAGTCACATCCAATGCAGTCGTAGGTTCATCTGCTATCAAAAGCCTTGGCTCCGTAGTCAAAGCGGCTGCAATCATAACTCTCTGCCGCATTCCTCCTGATAACTGATGTGGATATTGTTTCCAAAGAGTCTCAGGATCATGCAATTCTGCTTCTTCCATAATTGCCAGGGCTTTTTCCTTCCGCTCTATGGCGCTCATCTTGGTATGCAGCTTCATACCTTCTTCAATCTGTGTTCCTATGGTCAGTACGGGATTTAAAGAGGTCATAGGCTCCTGAAAAATCATGCTGATTTCTTTGCCCCTGATTTTTTCCATTTCTTTTAATGGCAATTCAGCCAGATTTTTTCCCTGAAATAAAATTTCTCCGGAGGCAATCCGCTCCTGTTTTTTCAAAAGTCTCAGGATGGAAAGAGCTGTCTGAGTTTTCCCGGAACCGGATTCTCCCACAATTCCCAGAATTTCTCCAGGCCCCATGGAAAACGATATTCCTTTGGTTACCTGCGTCGGCGGTATGGTATCCAGGAATTCCAGCTTCAGATTTCTTACTTCCAATAATTTCATCTTACTTCCCACCTTCCTTCTTTAACAGTCCGTCACCTATAAGAGAACAGCCAAGCGCCAGAAGTATTACCGCCAGCCCCGGAAAAATTGCGCACCAGGGCGCGCTCATAAGATAGGTCTGGGATTCTGATAACATTCTTCCAAGAGAAGCATCTGGAGGCTGCACACCGATTCCCAGATAACTCATTCCAGCCTCTGCCAGCACCGCATTATTAAATCCAATGGCTGCCATGGACAATACTGCTGGCAAAACGTTTGGAAATATATGCACAAACATAATCCGTATGTGAGACGCCCCCATAAGCCTGGCGCTTTTCACATAATCCATTTCCTTCTGGCTTAGAAATTCGCTTCTGGTAATTCTGGCAAAACTAGGTACAAAGACCACTGCCAACGCTAAAATCACATTATATTTCCCTGGTCCCAGAATGCTGATAAAAACCAAAGCCAGAAGAATATGTGGAAAGGAAAACAGTACATCATTTACCCGCATAAGAACTTCATCTGCCCATCCGCCAAAGTACCCGGTAAAAGCACCTATGAAAATGCCAATACCTCCTCCCAAAATCACCGTAGCCGCTGCCACAAAAAAGGTGGTTCCTGTACCTTTTAAAACCCTGCTGAACACATCTCTTCCAAAATGGTCACACCCAAACAAATGAGCCAGAGAAGGAGCTGCAAATTTTGCACTTCCATTCATGGAATCCGGGTCATAGGGTGTAAAAAAGATTCCCACAAGAAGAAGAATGACCATAAAAAGGGTAATGGAAGCACCCAGAATCAATTCATAATTTTTCTGTTTTTTCTTCATGTTCCTTCCCCTTTCATTTCTTGATGCGAATTCTTGGGTCAATCTTGCCATACAGCAGATCCACCACAAAATTAATCAATATCACAAACGCAGCAATCAGCACCATAATCCCCTGTACTACCGGATAATCCCGGTTGGAAATGGAAGAAATCAGCAAACTGCCAAGACCTGGTATGGTAAATACCTGCTCTATAATAATGCTGTTTGCCATAATATCTGCAATGGCCATTCCCCAGAAGGTAAGCACCGGAAGCAGGGCATTTTTCAGTACATGACCATACAAGACCCTGGAAGTTCCATTTCCTCTGGCATAGGCAGTGCGGACATAGTCTGCATTCATCTGAGCCAGCACAGAACTTCTCAGCATTTTCACACCCATAGCACATCTTGGAAGGGCAATGGCAATGGCCGGAGCAAGCAAATATCCCAGAAATCCCCGAAAATCCTGGGAAGCTGATACATAAGCCCCTGGTGTAAACCACTGCAGCACCAGACCAAATACATAGGAAAGCACAATGCCTATGAAAAAGCCGGGAACAGACATAACAAACTGATTCATCACCACCAAAATCCTGTCTATGAGCATTCCCTCATGTCTGGCAGCAAATATTCCAAGAGGAATGGACACCACCAGCATCATTAAAAAAGACAAAATCGTCAGCGTCACCGTCACTGGTATTTTATCCAAAATCAACTCTTCCACCGGCATGGAATAGCTAAAGGATTCTCCCATATCCCCAGTGAGAAAATTGCCAAGCCAGTTTGCATAGCGTACCAGCACCGGCTTATCCAGCCCCATCTCTTTTTGCAAAGCCTCCACCTGTTCCTGGGTTGCTTCGGTTCCCAGTCTGGATCTGGCCGCATCTCCAGGAATCACAGAAAAGGCCAGAAAAGACAGGAAGGAGACAATTAACAATGTTATAATGAGAGTTCCTGTTTTTTTAATCACATATTTCATCTTCCGTCTTTCTCCTTTTCTTTTTCTCTTATTCTGCTGTTTTATAAATTTTCGCCATATCCTGAACATAGAGAGGATAGAATACATATCCTCCGTATCCTTTTCTCAGAACCACTTCTGATGCCATGTCCTGGATATACACATTTGCCGCATCTTCGCTTAAAAGGGTTTCCATCTCTTTATAGAGCTGAATCTGTTCGCTGTCATCCACACTTTTGCGCACCTGTTCATAGAGTGCGTCATATTCTGTATTTTTATAATTGATAAAATTCTTATCTGATTCTGAACAGAATCTCTCCAAAAGAGCGCTTCCGCTTAAATAAGCCGCATCCACACCTACCACAGTTGACTGGAATTTGCGGTCTGCATACACATCACTTAACCAGCTATCCCACTCCATCAGCTGAATTTCAGCCTGGATTCCCACCTGTTTTAGCTGTTCTGCCAAAACCTGAGCTGTATCAATATGCTGCTGGTAATTATTAGGCACTGTGATGGTCATTTCAAAACCATCCGGATATCCTGCCTCTTTTAAAAGTTTTTTTGCCTTTTCAATATCCTGAGGATAGCGCTCTGCCAGTTCCGGCATATAATACTTCTCAAAAGCCGGAAACATACTGCTTCCGATAATGGTTCCCTTGCCATCTGCCATCATATCCAGTACTTCCTGGCGGTTCACTGCATAGCACATAGCCTGACGCACCTTCACATCATCAAAAGGCTTCTGGGCATTATTCAGATACAGCGCCTGAACCAGATTCATACCACCTTCAAAAATAGTCAGATTAGGATCATCTTTCACCTGGGCAGACTGTGTGGAATTTACCCTTGGATAAAGATCAATGGAGCCACCCTTTAAGCCCGTTACAATGGCATTACTGTCTCCTACCACCTTAAAAGTCACATCATCCAGGTATGCCTGATTTTCAGTGTCCCAGTAATCCCCAAATTTCTCAATCACAATATTTTCCCGAGGAGAACGTGACACATAGGAAAAAGGTCCTGTTCCCACAGGCTGTTTGTCTAAATCCTTGGCATGTTCCGGAACGATTGCCACAATCAAATATGCCAGAAACTCTGTATCTGGTTCTTTCAAAGTAATCTGTACGGTTTTCTCATCTGGAATCTCCACTTTCTCCACATTAGAAAACGCCGCTACCAGCGGAGTCCCATCCCCGTTGATACCGGCGCAGCGTTCAATCGAATATTTTACATCCTGTGCAGTCACTGTACTTCCGTCATGAAACTTTACATTTTCCCTAAGCGCAAAGGTATAAACCTTACCATCTGCTGAAATTTCATGGCTCTTAGCCACTGCATCTTTGTAATTTCCTTCTTCATCAGGCTTTACTAAGCCTTCATAAATGTTGAATAGGACTTCTTTGGTTCCTGCCGCTACCGATTTGTGTGGGTCAAGACTATCCTCTAAATCCTGAGGAATTCCTACTACAATGGAACCACCCATAACTGGTTCCCCTGTTGCTTCCTGAGAACGATTGTCCGTCTGAGATTCCTTTTGCCCGTCCTTTTTGTCTTGACATCCGCCAAGTACAAGAGTAAGAGCCATTAACAAAAGCAAGGTCTTTATATTTCTTCCTTTTTTCATAATATCTCCTTTACATCCATGTTCTCTCATTATGCAATTGTCAAAGTTATTGTAGCGAAGGGATAGGGAAAATGCAAGTATCTTTTGAAAAACATATGAATACGGAAACAATTTTTTTAGAAAATAAGACTCTTGGGAATTCCAAGAATAGAATGGAAATATTGTAAGGACGAATATTGATATCTTCTGGTAGACTAAGAGACTGCCGCACTAAATACACATCAAAATAATTGATATATTCTTATTTTGTACGTCAGCCTCTATTTTCATCTCTTCGGTCAATTTCTGGCACAAATATGCAATTGACTTTTTAAACATTTTTCTTCCAGCAATCCAGGGATATTTTTTAGTAAATATGATGAATTTACAAATTCACTTCATAATTTTCTTCAGCTCATCCATAAAAGTGTCCACATCTTTAAATTCTCTGTATACAGACGCAAATCTTACATATGCCACTGCATCCAGGTCTTTCAGTTTATCCATAACAATTTCCCCAATTAAAGCGCTTGGGATTTCCTTTTCTTCCCGGTTAAATACCTCTGTTTCAATTTCATCCATCAGGCTTTCAATTCTTTCCACAGAAACAGGTCTCTTATAGCAGGCCCTGGTAATTCCATCCTGAATTTTCCTCCGCTCATACTGTTCCCTGCTTTGATCTTTCTTAATCACGGTCAAAGGAATGGTCTCAATCTTTTCATAGGTAGTAAACCTTTTTCCACATTCATCGCACTGGCGTCTTCTTCTGATAGAGTTATTATCCGGAACCGGCCTGGAATCAATGACTCTGGTATTTTCCTGATTGCAAAAGGGACATTTCATAACAAAGTCCTCCTGTGTGTTTTTTGTTTACATAAAGTTTACTACAGTCCCTTGCAATCAGTCAACATTTTTCCTGGAATTTCCTGTTCCTCCTGTGATTCTATTGACGTTTCCTGACAGAACCGCTACAATATTTCTTACAACAAAAAGGAGGACACAAACATGAATTCCTACATGGATTATATTTTAACTCAGTTAAAAAACCTGACAGCTATTGACAGCCCTTCCGGTTACACCAAAGAGGTGACGGATTATCTGATTTCTGAATACAAAAGTCTGGGCTATGCACCGAAAAAAACGGTAAAAGGCGGTGTTTTAGTAGACCTTGGCGGAGCAGATAAGGAAAACGCCCTGTTTATGGAAGCCCACGTAGACACTCTTGGGGCTATGGTAGCTGAAATCAAAGAAAACGGACGTCTTCGTCTCACTCCGCTTGGAGGTTTAAACGCCAACAATGCAGAAGCGGAAAACTGCAGAATCCACACACGCTTTCATGGGACCTATGAAGGCACCATGCAGCTTACTGATGCTTCTATTCACGTAAATGGAAAATACAATGACACTTCCAGATCCTTTGATGTCATGGAGGTTCTGATTGACGAAAAAGTTTCTTCAAAAAAAGATGTGGAAGCTCTTGGAATTATGGCAGGAGATGTGGTCTGCTTTGACCCCCGCACCACCATTACCAGAAGCGGATATTTAAAAAGCCGTTTCCTGGATGATAAATTAAGCGCTGCCATTCTCATGGGATATGCAAAATATTTAAAAGATGAAAATGTCTGCCCAAAAAGAGCCCTGTATCAGCATTTTACTGTTTACGAAGAAGTGGGACATGGTGGTTCTGCTTCTATTCCGGAAGGCGTTACCGAAGTATTATCCGTAGACATGGGCTGTGTCGGCCAGGGACTTTCCTGTAAGGAACATCAGGTTTCTATTTGTGCAAAGGACAGTGGCGGTCCTTACAATTATGATGTAGTAACCAGCCTTATTGAAACAGCTAAACGGGAAAACCTGGATTTTGCAGTGGATATTTATCCACACTATGGCTCTGATGCAGAGGCGGCTCTGCGTTCCGGATATGATGTACGCCACGGACTTATCGGACCAGGTGTATATGCTTCCCATGGTTATGAGAGAAGTCATGTAGACGGAGCCAAAAACACTTTTCTCTTATTAAAAGGATATTTGGGATAAGGATGATTTAAAGTTTCTTAAGAGATTTTCCACTTTTTTTAGAAACCAGACATAATTTACTCACATTTCCACTTTATAATAAATCTTGGATAGTTGATAAACCACTCACTATCTCCCCCCTCAAGATGAAAAGGGCACCACAGAAATTTGTTTCTGTGATGCCTCTTTTCTATTTTTATGAAATTCTTCTGACTTTCTTTCCCACACCTGATATTTTGTGAATGGTCTTCTGCGGAATTTCAAACACCAGAATAATGCCAAGAACCATGGCAATGGCAATTCCCAGGGTTTCCCTTCCGTAGAACAGGCTCAACTCATGATTTTCCAAAATCGTATAGTAAATGGTCCGGTAAACTCCGATTCCCGGCACCTCCGGAAAAATCCCTGCAATCAAAAACAGAGTCACCGGACATTTTCTTACGGTACTTCCGATTCTGGACGCCAGGGTAATAAACACCGTTGCCAAAAAGTTTGCCTCAATCGTTCCCATATGCAGCTCGTGAATCAGCCCCCAGCAAATCAGCCAGCCGGCACCTCCGATAAAGCCGCAGAGTGGATAATGCTCCCTTGGAACAGAAAACAAAATTGAAAATCCTATGGTTCCCACACATGCTGCCGCAAATTGCAGCAATCCGTCTATTATCACAAGATAATCCTCCCTGTAAATCGAAAATATAAGATGTACATCATCCCAACACCAAGAGAAACACCAAGAGCCACCATCAAGGCATCTAAGAACCGCACACCGCCCCCTATATAGTTCCCCTCCGCAAAATCCCGTATGGCATTTACCAGGGAAACTCCTGGCACCAGAGGCATAATAGAACCAACCAGAATAGTTCCGGGCGCATGGCCAAGCCCCATATTATAAAAAAGCACAGAAAACAGGGACACAGAAAATCCTCCTATGAGGTTTACCACGATTTTAGATGTTTCTTTTTCCCTTTTCTGAAGAAGGGTCAATATCACATAAAGCAAAAATCCAGACAAAAAGGCTGCCAGCATATCCGTCAGATGCCCGCCTAAAATATAACAAAAACCACCGGAACCAACTCCTGCTGCCAGCATCTTGGTCAAGGTTTTCTTCTCCGGCATGGTCTTAATCCTCTCTAATTGCAAGACAGCCTCCTGGGGCGTATACTTTCCCTCTGCAATTTCTCTGGAAAGCTGATTCACCGCTGCAATCCTGTGCAATTTTGCACTTTGAATGGGAATATGCTTTACACTGGCATAAATTTCCCCTTCCTGATTCTCAGCAGTAATAAAAATTCCTGTACTTAACACAAAGGAATTAAATTTCTCAATTCCATATGCTTTGGCAATCCGTTTCATGGTTTCTTCCACGCGGAAAATTTCTGCCCCTGCATCCAGCAAAATACGTCCAGCCTCCATAGCCAAATCCAATACCTTTTTGTCTTGATTTTCCATTCTGCATCTCCTATGCTTTCACCGTATTATCTGAAAATAGTGAAAAATAACATCACTACAACACCAAGTGCAATCCGGTACCAGCCAAAAGCCTTAAAATCATGCTTCTTAATGTAACCCATAAGGAATTTAATTGCCAGAATAGATACCAGGAATGATACCACAGTTCCAACTCCCAGAATTACAGCCTCCCACTGGGTAAAATGAAAACCAAATTTTACAATTTTTAATAAACTTGCTCCAAACATAACCGGAATAGCAAGGAAAAAGGTATATTCTGCCGCTACTGTTCTGGAAGCTCCCAGCAAAATTCCTCCGATAATGGTAGCGCCGGAGCGTGAAGTTCCCGGAATCAAAGCCAGCACCTGGAAAATACCAATATAAAGAGCCATTTTCCAGGAAATATCAGCAATGGAGTTTACCTTCACAGTCCGTTTTGCATTGTAATCCTCTACCATTAAAAACAGCACACCATATACAATAAGCATGACAGCCACTACAAACCAGTTATTAAAGGTTTTTTCAATAAAATCATCAAATGGCAGTCCAATCAGAATAGCAGGCAGGCAGGATACCATAATTTTAAACCACATAACCATTTTCTCAATATTCACAAAGCGGCATAAAACTCCTGCTGTCTTCTCTATTTTTGTCACGTTTACTCTCTGATTCTTCTTGTTCTGGAAAGGCCAGATTTTATTCCAATATAAAACCACTACAGCCAGAATCGCACCTAACTGAATAACTACCATGAACATTTCCCAGAATTCTTTGGATACATCCAGCTTCACAAATTCTTCTACCAGAATCAGATGGCCGGTACTGCTGATAGGAAGCCACTCTGTAATTCCTTCCACAATACCCAGAAAAATAACTTTTAGTAATTCAATAAAATCCATGTTCTACTCCTCTTAAAAATTTATAGTTCCATGAAAAGTATACCTCAAAGCCACCATTGCTGCAACATTCAAAAAAATTTAAATTTTTTTGAAATTTAGTGTTGACATTTTTCAAGTTATCGTGTAATATATGTCTTGTGCTTGAGAGAGCACAGAACTTCATAAGAAATGCAGGAGTGGCGGAATTGGCAGACGCGCAGGCTTCAGGTGCCTGTGGTAGCAATATCGTGTGGGTTCAAGTCCCATCTCCTGCATCTTTTTTTATTTAAAAATACAAATATAAAAAATAAAAAGGCTATTGATGAAAACAGCATTCAAAAATTGTTATACCGTTTATGCGAATCTGCCGAATACGTTTTGAGACTATAGGCTCAAAGCGAACGCAGGCTGAGCATAAACGGTATAATGGTTTCTGATATGCGTCAGTTCAATAGCTTTTTAATTTACTTCTATCCTTCCAGCATAGGTAACTCCTGTCCCCTTAAGAGAATCCTTGGACCTCCTGTGTGCTGAATATATTCTTTTGTAATAATCACTTGTCCGATACTGTCATCTTTTGGAATCTCATACATAATGTCCAGCATGTATTCTTCCAGAATAGCTCGAAGTGCTCTTGCGCCTGTATGCTTTTCCATTGCCATCTCTGCAATCGCTTCCAAAGCTCCATCTTCAAATTCCAGTTTTACCTCATCCAAAGCTAACAGCTTCTGATATTGTTTTAAAATGGCATTTTTAGGTTCTTTGAGAATCTGCACTAACATTTCTGCGCTTAAACCGCTTAAAGAGAAAATAATCGGCAAACGTCCCAGAAATTCCGGAATCATACCAAACTTTTTCAAGTCTTCTACAGTCACTTTTTCCAAAAGCGCAGGATCCTGATCGTATTTGTCCTTTAAATCTGCCTGGAAACCAATAGAAGCTGTTTTATTCAGACGTTCCTTAATGATTTCTTCCAAGTCAGGAAAGGCTCCGCCGCAAATAAACAGGATATTCTTGGTATTTACTGTTGTGAGAGGCACCATAGCGTTTTTGCTGTTAGCGCCTACCGGCACTTCAATCTCACTTCCCTCCAACAGCTTCAGCATTCCCTGCTGTACCGCTTCTCCGCTGACATCCCTTTGATTGGTGTTCTTCTTCTTGGCAATCTTGTCAATTTCGTCAATAAAAATGATTCCATGCTCTGCACGCTCTACATCATTGTCTGCTGCTGCCAGAAGCTTGCTTACCACGCTTTCAATGTCATCGCCAATGTAGCCCGCCTCTGTAAGAGAAGTAGCATCCGTAATAGCAAGCGGCACATCCAGAAGTCTGGCCAGGGTTTTTACCATATAAGTTTTACCGCTTCCTGTAGGTCCAATCATCAGCATATTGGATTTTTCAATTTCCACATCATCTGTCATGTCCGCAAAGACACGTTTATAGTGGTTATACACGCCTACAGACATTACCTTTTTTGCATGCTCTTGTCCAATAACATATTCATCCAGACTGGCCTTAATTTTATGAGGAGCTGGAATACTTTTAATATCAAAAACCTTGGGTGCTACCTTTTCTTTGGGCTGCTCTTGTTTTTTCTTAATCTTCTGTTTCTTAGGAATCTGATTCTGAAGAGAGGACAAATCAATCATGCTGATATTGGGCATGTTTGGAATATTCCTCATCAATTCATCATAATTAATGTTACTGTTATTCATAGTATCAAAACTTCTCTGCATACAGTCTGTGCAGATATGAATATTCCCCGGCAGCTCAATCATTTTCCCTGCTTTGCTCTCAGGGCGTCTGCACATAAAGCAGACTTTTTCATATTCGTCCTTTTTTTCTTCCTTCTGATTCTCAGAAGTTTCAGAAGGATTCGTTGTCTCTAATAAATCTTTTTCGTCTGACATTTTTATTCCTGCTTTCTCTATGTTTTCTTCCTGAAAAACCACTTGTGGGTATCTTATCACAAATCCTGTGGTGTCACAAGTAAACTTTTTATAAATGGAGTGCAAAAAGAAAGCTGCGACACTGGACGCATTTTGGAAGGCAGGTATCCTTCCAGCTCAGCCTGCGTTCCCTTTGAGCCTGTAGGCTCAAAGCGTACTCGTCACATTCGCCGGAATAATACCTGCCTTCCGAAATACTGTCTATCCCACAACTTTCATTTTTCTATTTCTTATCTGCCTGGTCTGGCTTGTGTATTGTTCTGAGCATCTTTCTTGGAACCAAGTTCTACGGTTACGGTCTGTTCTTTGTATTCCCCGCCATCAGCTCTGGCAATCACGAAATCAATTTTTTCTCCTGCTTCGTAGTATGCCAGTTGACTTTGAAGATTATCTGCTGATTCTACTGTTGTTCCATCAATTTTCAGAATAATATCTCCTGCCTGAATCCCTGCTTTTGCTGCCGGTCCATCTTCTTCCACACTGTCTACATAAACACCAAGAGGCATATTATAATACTCAGATGCATCAGAGGTCACATTTTTCAGTCGAACACCCATATAAGCTGCTTTATTTTCATCTTCTACTAAATCTCTGGTTTTCTTACTCATCAGTTCATCCAGAATTGGCTGTGCTTTAGAAATTGGAATGGCAAATCCCATACCTTCTACTTCATCTGCTGCAATCTTGGCAGAGTTGATTCCCACCAGTTCTCCCTTCATATTCAGAAGTGCGCCGCCACTGTTTCCAGGGTTAATTGCCGCATCGGTCTGAATAAAAGTGCTGTCTGCGTTTTCAGAGCTTACCTGCTTATTTAAGGCGCTGACATAACCACTGGTTACAGACTGACCATATCCCAGAGCATTTCCAATAGCCACTACCTGTTCTCCCATAGTAAGAGAATCAGAATCACCGATTGTTGCCACTTTAATCTCACTTAACACATCTTCCGGAATATCCTCCAGTTTTACTGCAACAACTGCCAGGTCATTGTCAGAATCTGTACCTTTGATTTTGGCTTCTACTGCATTTTCCAAAGCTGCAGCAGATTCAGGGCTATCTGGTGTACCGCCTTCTGCGCTGGTATCTGTAAGCATATTGGAACCAGCTACCGTACCATCCTGGTTTGTAAAGCATACGGTAATGGCATTTGTATCTTTGACTACATGGTTATTGGTAGCAATCAGAAGTTCTGTGTCATTCTGTCCTACAATGATTCCGGAACCATTGCTCTGGCCTTCATATTGCTGTGTTCCAAATCCAAAATAGTTTGGAATCTCCTGGACACTGATTCCTGTAATGGACACCATAGCTGGCATGGCATTGGCCGCTACTTCTGACACGCTGTTTCCATAAGCTGTATTCTTACTTACCGATGTTGTATTCTGGGAAGTTGTTTTTGTATTCTCAACCTGTGTATTCTGTTTCTTTGGAAGCAGTTGGTTACCAGTATACGTTACTCCCAGAAAGACGGAACCTGCTACCAATCCAAAAACGGCTGCTGTTGCTGCTGCAATTCCCAGCTTTTTCCCCATTCCGGACTGTGTATTTTTCTTATCTTTTTTCTTCTTCTCTTTCTTCACCGGTTCAGGCGGAATCTGGGAAGAAAATTGATAAGACTGATACGGAGCCCTCTGGTTCTGATTTTCACTATGTTGATTTTCCTGATTCTGACTTTCCTGACTAAAGTTTTGTGTATTTTCTTTTTGTGGACCTGTATAGGTTCTTGTAAAAGATTCCGGCTCTTCGCCTTCTTTTTTCGTTTCTCCTGCCTTTCTGTAAGAAAATGCATAAGAAGAACTCTCAGTCTGCTGTGTTTCCTGTTCTGCATGCTGTTCTTCTGCGTGGTTCTCTACAGGATTCTGCATATTTTTCTCTGTGTTCTCTGTTTCCTCTGGTTTCTTCTCCGGATCATTTCCCAAATCATATCTATTATATTCTTCACTCATGATGATACTTCCTTTCTAAAATGAATCTTTGTTCTTTTTCTCTTTTCTGAAACCTAGTTTATCAGTGAATTGTGTTGAAATTGTGATAAAAAAGAAAAGAAAAGGTGAACACCTGAAAGATTTTATCCCTGTTTCCAATACGCCCGGTTCATGGTCAGTTTCTCTACCAGCCACCGGGGAATTCTTCGATAATGCTGTCCTGCCTTGTACCCCAGGAATTTAAAACCGCTTGCCAGGATTAAGTCAGGAATCAGCCAGGGCTTTTTCTGTCTCAGTAGATAGGAAGCGGTCTGTTTCACCAGTCGGATGCCTTCACTTTCCGAAGAAACTCCTGCAAAAATTTCCGGATAGTCTGTCTGGGAAACTGCCAGATCAAAATTCCTCTGGAATTGCTGAATATAATTATAATTATGGGAATGAACAACTTGTGCATCTGCTGCATAAGCAATGCCATATCCATCCTGAATCATGTGCGCCGCCAGAATCATATCCTCATTAAAAATGGTTTTGGTAACAAATCCTCCTTCTTTTTCATATGCGCTTCTTCTATAGGCCGCACATACGTTGGAACAAAAGTACGTCTTAATCCCCAGTTCAGGCAAATCTTCTCTCCGTTTCACCCTGCTTCTTGCTGGATAATTAAAGCTTCTTGTATACCGTTCTATGAATTTGCAGTCTTCTGAAGGAAGCTGTCTCCCGTAAGCTCCTCCAATGCTGTCATCTGCAAAAGGTTTAACCAGGCATTCTATCACTTTGTTATTTGCAGGTACTGCATCCTGTGTAAAAAACACCAGCAAATCTGTATCTGCCATAGCCGCTCCCATAGCCCTGGTTCTTCCGTGATCAAATTCTTCCTTCGTAATATGATGAACCTCTGCCTGCTGGATTCCCTCTATCAAGGCATCCTTCCAGTAGCAGGCTTCTGTATTCAAAATCAGTATTTTTTCAATGGGATAGGTCTGATTTTTTAATTCCTTCAACAATTTCCGAAATTTCCCATCTGGTTTATAGGTTGGAATAATTACTGTTACTGTCATTTACTACACTCCTGTCTAAAAGAAAGAATGCAGGAATTCTGCCTTAACAAAGTTCCTGCATGTTTCTTTAATATTCATAGTTATCTGTTTCATCCTGATCTTCCGTATCACCGGACGGGTCTACAATGAGATACTGGCTCTTTTCTGGTACTGAGGCATTTCCGAATCCTGTCTTATTTGCCATAAATTCACTTCTGGTAAAGACTGTTTCTGATGGAATATAATCTTTATCATCAAATAAGAACTCATGAAGATATTTCACATTGGTTGCCAGCGTAATTGGAATCAGACAATCCAGACCGGTTACCGGTTCTGTGACCTCTTTTCCCATTACATAGTCCAATGGAAATCCTACATTTTCTGTCAACTTATAAGATAACAAACCGGACCCCAGTTTCACCAGTTCAGATTTTGAAAAGTTTGTTGCTACCATAGGAAACACTTCATCTACCACTTTATTTAGTGTAGAGAGATTTGCCTTTTTCGCTTTCTCTGTGATAAGGCTCAAAATATAACGTTGCCTCTGTGTTCTTCCCATATCCATGGCTGCCGTATAACGAATTCTGCAATAAGAGGTTGCCTGAATACCGTTCAAATGATAAGTGCCGATAATCTTACTCTGATCTTCTGGCACTGGAGGTTTCTCAATAGGAGTATAATCCCCTCCTGTTTGCTTTACTGTATCCTTGCAATAATTATTCATATGCTCAATTTCTTCATAACTCATGTCTACATCCAGACCACCCAGACAGTCTATGGCTTTGGCAAGAGCTGCAAAATCCACAGTAATGTAATTCTGAATGTCCAAATCTAAGTTGGTATTTAACATGGAAACAGCAGCAACCGGGCCGCCTCTTAAATAAGCTGAATTGCACTTATTATAAATTCCATTGCCATTTTCATCCTCTGCTACTCTAAGATAAGTATCCCTGTACAAAGAAACCAGCTTAATTTCCTTGGTATCGTTATTAATACTTGCAATAATAATGGTATCACTGTTATTTTCATTGATACCAAACAGCGCTACATTGGTGTATCCGCTTAGGACTTCACTTCCTGACACGCTCTCATTCATTTCCACCTGAATTTTTTCGCCATTTTCCGCAGTATCATCCTTGAAATTCAGTTGTTCCATTTTCTTATGTAGCTGGGTGTAGGCAAACAGCACTCCCACCAGCAAAATCAACACTACAATTTCTACGCCGAATAACACCTTTCTTCCTACGTGCCTGTTCTTTTTTTTCATCTTAGACATATTTTTCCCCTTTGCTTTTTAGTAAGCATTCTTGTTAATAAAACCTTTAAAAACAGTCAAAAACAGTATTTTTATATCCAGTCCTAAAGTCCAGTTTTCAATATAGTATAAATCGTACTCAATTCTTTTTTTAATAGAGGTATTTCCTCTGTAACCATTGACCTGAGCCCACCCGGTCATCCCTGGACGTACCTGGTGCTTAATCATGTATCTTGGAATTTCTTCCTTGAATTTTTCCACAAAAAACGGACGCTCAGGTCTTGGCCCTACCAGACTCATTTCACCTTTTAGAATATTAAACAACTGAGGCAGTTCATCAATACTGGTCTTACGCATGAATTTTCCAAAATTGGTTACACGCGGATCATCTTTTACTGTCCATTTTGTTTTTTCCTTGTCCGGCGCCTGTACATCCATGGAGCGGAATTTATACATCATAAAGGTGCGGTTATGAAGCCCCACCCGCTCCTGTTTAAAAATCAATGGTCCCGGTGAAGTGAGTTTAATCATAATAGCAGAAAACAGCATCACCGGTGAAAACAAAATAATAGCACAGATTGCCCCTGCAATATCCATAGCTCTCTTAATAGCCGCATAAAAGGTATTGGTAAGAGGCACATGGCGGATATTTATAACCGGCAGCCCTAAAATATCTTCTGTATATGGCTTTGTAGGGATTACGCGGTTGTAATCAGGAATAAACTTGGTATGTACTCCTGATTTTTCACAGAGGTTTACAATTTCTTCCAGACGGGAATACTCACTCAGGCCTAAGGTAATGGCAATTTCATCCAACCGGTTTTCCGGCAAAATCACCATAAGATTATCAATGCGCCCAATGACCTTGATTCCCCTGTATTCTGTTCCTGCCTCTATATTGTCATCCAGAATCCCCCTGATTTTGTAGCCCCATTGGGGATTTTCCAGAATCCGGTCAATATATTCCTCTGCCGCCCTGCTGTATCCCACCAGAACAATATGCTTCAGATTATATCCCTTTCTTCGGATATCTCTAAGGAAATACCGGATGAGATTCCTGGCGATTGTTTCCAGAATCACATTTAAAACGTAAAAATAAAACAGCATCCATCTGGAAAAATCAATCATTTTTATCAGGTACAGAACGCCCAGGATAAGGGCAATTCCCACGGTATTGGCTTTTACAATATTCCACAGCTCCAGACGCCGCCCCTGAACGCGCTTCGGTGTATACAGACTAAACAGGTTGTATAACAGCAGATACACAGCCACAATGCACACCATGGCAAACATATAGGTGCGAAACGGAAGCTTTCCATCATCATTCTTCAGTATTTGAAATTTAATCACCCATGCCATCACATAGGAAATTACAATAACAAAAGCATCTATCACCACTTGAAGCCTGTTAAAATGCTTTTGGTTTTCTTTAATCAAGGTCTTATCACCCTCTATTTTTTATTTCATAATTTCTTAGAATATAGCACAATCCTGTGAAAAGTGCAATTCTGTTCTTTTGTTTTTCTTTATCAGCCTCTATTTTTTAAGAAATTTTATGATATTTTTATAGAGTTCCCACTGATTCCTAAAATATGTCCCCGGCCTTCTGATTTTCACTTTTTTATCCGGATGCTCCTTCGATAAAAGGATTCCATTCTTAATACCTGCCAGATATTCTCTTCCAAAGCCTTTCGTTGCAAAAAACAGGGCTTTACAGCTAAAGCCAAGAAGCAGCAGAGGAAAATTCCAGATAATCTGAAGAAGGGGCATGTTTTTATAAATTAAATATACATTATTTCTGGAAGAATAGCGTACTTTAAAAAGGTTATATCTGGAACCGCTGGTACCGCTTCCTGCATGATAAACCCTGGCTTTTGGACAAAACCAGTTTTCATATCCATACAGCCTCGCTCTGTATCCCACATCCAGATCCTCTAAATAGGCAAAATGTGCCTCATCAAAATATCCGATTTCATCCAAAATTTTCCGACTGTAAATAGCTGCTCCTGCACAGGAGGAAAAAATTTGTTTTTCTTTGGTATAGTTTACTTCAGGTCTTCCTTTTCCGTCTGCAAAAGCCCAGCCTAAAGCGCAGTAATAATTTCCCCCGTCATCCATTTTACTTTTATCAGAAAGCTGCATCATTTTTCCCTGGCAGGAACAGGCATTTGGATGGCGTTTCATTGCTGCTGCCAGATTCTTTATAAAATATTTTTCTGCTATGGTATCGTTATTCAGCAGCAAAACATAAGGGCTTTTTGACGCCTGGATTCCCGCATTCACACCTCCGCAAAATCCGGTATTTTCCGGCAGGGCAATCAGCCTTACCCAGGGATAATATTCCTGTAGGTATTCCACGCTTCCATCCTCTGAACCATTATCTACCAAAATCACTTCAAAATCTCGATATACCTGTCTTGCCATGGCATCCAGGCAGTTTTTTAAATATTTTTTTCCGTTATAATTCGGAATAATCACAGAAACTTCGCACATGGTATTCTAAGCCTTTCCATCCTTTGGTTTCAAAGAATAATTCCATTTGGAAAGAGATAAATTTTTATTGTAATAAGGGTCTCCCTTTTTCAAAAGGTCCTCCCATCTGCACCGCATAAATTCAATTTCTGACTGGAATCGTCTTACTTTCTCTTTGCTGTCCTCGGTTCCTCTGCTTTTGGACTCGTAATGATACAATTCCACATAAGGATTGTAAACCACAAGGTAACCAAGCTGCCGCACTCTGAGGCAAAAGTCCACATCATTAAAAGCCACAGCAAGCTCTTCTTCAAAACCATGAACCTGTTCAAAAATGCTGCGCTTTACCATCATACAGGCTGCTGTCACTGCACTTAAATCCTGGATAATGGAAGCTTTGTGCATATAGCCGGAGCGTTCCCGGTCCATGTCCACAAACATATGTCCTGCAATTCCACCAATGCCAATAACCGTACCGGCATGCTGAATGGTGTTATTTCCATAGTAAAGCTTCGCTCCCACGATTCCAGTGTCTTTTCTCTGACAAAAGCCCAGCATTTCTTCTATCCATTCCGGAGTAATGATTTCCGTATCATTATTCAAAAATAATAAATATTCTCCCTTTGCCTTGCCTGCTGCATAATTATTAATAGCAGAATAATTAAAGGGATACTTCCATCTCAAAAGCCGCACCCTGGGATTCTGAGAAAGTTTTTTATAATAATCAAAAATTTCACTGCTGGTACTGTTATTCTCCACAATAAGGATTTCAAAATTTTTGTAAGTGGATTTCGTCAAAATGGAATTCACGCATTTTTCCAAATCTTCCCTGGCGTCCTTATTTGGAATAATAATAGAAACCAGCGGATTTCCCTGAACCGGATACGTAACCCGGTAAAACCCATAGTCTTTGGTATGGCTCACCTTTCCTTTTAACCCACAGCGTTTTAGATTGGCTTCCACTGCCCGCTTACCGGCTTCAAAGGCATAGAGCTTGCTGTCCGGATTATCTGCGGTTGAGGACTGATGGGTTCTCCAGTGATATAAAATTTCCGGTATGTGATGAATGTGTTTTGCCTGCTCCACACATCGGAAAATAAAATCATGGTCCTGTGCCCCGTCAAAAGCAGCCAGAAAGCCTCCTATCTGCTCTACCAGTGTTCTCTTTGCCACAAAAAAATGACAGATGTAATTATTAGAACGCAGCAAATCCAGATTAAAATCCGGCTTTAAATGAGGCTGGAAATGCTCCAGGCTATCTCCTCTTACCTTGTCCTCATCTGTATACAATACATCAATATCCGGTTCCTTTTCTAATGCTGCCGCTATTTCATACAATGCATTAGGCGCCAGCAGATCATCATGATCCAGAAGTCCCACAAAATCGCCGGAAGCCATTGCAAAAGCCTGATTGGTATTTTCTGCGATTCCCATATTTTTTTCCAGTTTTTTCCACCTGATTCTGGAATCTCTGGCCGCATATTCTTTGAGTACATACTCCATGGATGCATTCTCAGGACTGGCATCTGCAATGCAAAGTTCCCAGTTTTCATAAGTCTGCTCTAAAAGAGAATCCATCATCTGACACAAAAACTTCTCCGGCGTCTGATATGCCGGTACAACAACACTGATTTTAGGAGCATACTTCCATTTTCTTTTCTTTTGCTTTTCCAGTTCTTCCCTGGTAGGTACGTAAGCTTCATACCAGGGACCATAGGGAACTTCTTCTGGTTCAAACCGTTCATGCAGCCGCACCCAGAATTCTTTTGGTCCATAATGCTTCAGATAACGCAACCCTTTTTGTATGGTATAAGGGGATAACCGGCCAAGAAGCCTTCCCCATTGAATTTTTCCATTGGGCATTTCTATACACCTGCCTTAACTTTCCAATTTGTTCTTGCATCCTTTTATCTCTGCGTACACGCAGGGCTCTGCAAGGCTCATTTTACCATATTTTTTGTTTAAAGAAAACCTTTAATATGTTATACTGGAATTATCTGCATGAAAGGAGATAAACTATTGAAACAGAAACACCCTATTTTAAAACTATTGTGCCCTTTTCTGGCGCTTCTATTACTCTTACAGACTCCCATTTCGGTGTCTGCAAAAACCTTTCCAAAAAGCTGGCCACAGGCTCCGGAGATTTCCAATGAAACGGGAATTTTGATGGAAGCTGCTACCGGACAAGTGCTTTTTGACAAAGGCATGGATGAAGTCCGTTATCCTGCCAGCACTACCAAGGTTATGACCGCCTTACTGATTTTGGAAAATATTGAGGATTTAAGTGAAGTAATTACCTTTACAGATGTAATTACACCGGATTTAGAACCAGGCAACTCTACCATTGATGCCAAGGTTGGAGAACAGCTTACGGTAGAACAATGTCTCTATGCCATTATGCTTGCTTCTGCCAATGAAGTCTGTACCCAGATGGCTGTCCGGGTAGCTGGTTCTGTAAGTAATTTTACAGCCATGATGAATGAACGTGCCGCAGAACTGGGATGCGAAAACACCCATTTTGTGAATGCCAATGGCCTTCCTGATCCGAATCACTATACCACTGCCCATGATTTGGCAAAAATTCTGGCTGCCGCAGTAGCAAATGAGGATTTCTGTAAGATTTCCGGTGCTTCTGCTTATACCATTCCGCCTACTAACATGACCGCTTCTGCCAGAAACCTGTCTAATACCAATGCTCTTATCGCAGAGGGGGATTCCCATTATGAAGGCGTTCTTGCCGGAAAGACAGGCCACACAGAAGCTGCCAGAAACACCCTGGTTACAGCCGCCAGACGGGACAATATGACTCTGATTTGTGTTGTCATGCGTTCTGAGGGAAAAGACCGTTTCACAGACACCACAGCACTTTTTGACTATGGTTTTAATAATTTTCATATGGAGCCCGTATACTGGATGGATGAAGAGAATCCGGCAGGATATGCAGTACTGCCAAAAGATGTCTCTCCTGGCAGTCTTGCAATCAAGGAAGAGGACAGCCCTGATCTTCGTACCAGAACCTATTCCTATCAGGGAAGTGAAATCCTGAAGGTTTATGCCTCTCTTCCCATGGAAGTAAAAACCAGAACCACCTCAGATATGTCTCTGGTAAAAACAGGAGTATCCGAAATTCAGATCGGTTCTCCTATTATCTTCCCAGTGATGATGGTGATTCTGGCTGTGCTGGTTGTGATTCTAATTGTGGTGATTGTAAAGGCAGTGTTGGATTCTAAAAAGCCAAAAAAGAAGAAAAAAAGAAAAGTGAACTGAAAATAGCAAAACAAAAAATGCAGCACCTTCACACCGTTTCATCAAATCTGTCTGGTACGCTTTGAGACTTCACTCAAGGCGAACACAGACAGAGCCTGAACGGTATGAAGGTGCTGCATTTGCGTCTAGTGGATAGCTTTTCTATTCGCAGTCATAAAATTTCAAAATATCCTGCTCCAGACTCTTCCAGTCGCGAACTCCCGCTGTTTCCAAACCTCCCTGATATAAGGTTTCTCTCAATACCGGATCTGTACTGATTCTTTGGATTGCAGCAAGCCCTGCTTCCAGGTCTCCACATGGATAGAGCAGACAGTTTTTCCCGTCAACCAGGTATTCCTGATTTCCATCATTTGGCACAACTACTGCATAACCTCCCGTTGCCATCATTTCCAATGGCGGATAGGAAAAGCTTTCCAGAAAGCTGGTTTTTAGCAGAATATGGCACTGACGGTATATCTCTGCTACTTCACTAAACGGTATCTTATGAAGAAATTTATCCACATGATACCATTCCTTAGGCTCTGCATTATAGGACATATACCAGATTTCATATTTGCTGTGATCCAGTTGGTTGGTAATACGAAAGCTTTCATCTACATTTTTATAATAAACGCCGCAGTCTCCTTCAATAAGAATTCTGATTTTTCCTGAAAAATCCCTCTTTACAGGTTGATAGTTTTCTGTATGGATTCCATTTGGCAAATATCTGGCTTCCTGTTCATAATCCTCTTTCAGCCATTTTTCACACCACTTGGAAATAGTCAAAAACTGCACATCCACTTTGGGCGAATATTTCTGGTTTGCTTCAAGTCGCAAAGGATCCATCGGTTCATAAAAATTGGTTTCAAAATTCTGTACCAGATAATATCGCTGTCCGATATTAGAATATCCCTCCAAGAATTTTACTGTGGACCACATAGTTGCAACTGCCTTATCAAAGTGTCCACAAATAATGCTTTCCCTGCTTGGCAATACCGGGAATTTAATTCCCTGAAATTCACACCAGGTACTGTCATCAATATCATCATTAATAATAGTAACATCATATCCATGTTCCCGAAGCACCTTGCAATGCTCAAAAGCCACCATAATACCGCCGCTGATATTTAAAGCAGGCAATACCATTGCAATATTGGGAACATACATACTCTTAATAAATTTCATAAGAGGGAATCCTGTATACAATGTTACACAATGCACTTTGCAGTAATCATAGGCTGCTTTGGCAATACACTCTCTTTTCTGCGTATCTACTATCAGAGCTTCCAGGCCTTCGTACCATTCCTCACAGGTATTTGCCAGAATTCCTGTTTTATTATGCTCAATCATCCTTTTAAAAGCGCCCAGATTGCTTGCAATCGTCGGTACACGGACTAATGCTGCCTCCACCCATTTATTCTCTGATTTTGCTTCATTAAAAATACTCTCTTCTAATGGAGCCAGATTAATGTCCATAGATGCAATCATTTCAGGAAGTTTCTTCCAGTCAGCAAAAGGATGGGCAATTACCCTCTCTTTAAAAGCTTCAAATTCCTTAGGAATATCCAGGATTCCGGCAATATGAAGTTCCGTTTGTGGGTATTTTTCCATGATTTTTGCAACTGCAGGCTGGATTAAAATAAAATCATCGTTGTGGGTAATACTTCCACTGAAATACCCTAATTTTACTGTTTTTCTGCCTTCCGCTTTTTTCTCAGCTACCGCTTTTTCATAAGCCTCTTCTGAAAGCTTGAGCATTTCCTCAGATGCAGTATTTCGGTTAATAAAAACCTTTGGTACATAATGTTTTAATTCTTCTGCCATACCTTCTGTTGTTGTAATGGCAGCGTCACACATTTTCAGTACCTTTTGCATATTGCGGACACCTTCGTCATATCCTTTTCGTTCTTCTGGTGACATGGTATCCAGATATTTAATGGTGTCCGTATATTTTGTATCAATAACCAAGTCATCAATATCATAAATGACTGTTTTATTCAATTCTTTGGCCAGTCGTATAAATTCTCCCAGTTCTTCTGTATAAGGACATCTGAAAATCACAAAAGCTCTGTAATTTCTCACCTGCTCTATACTCAGATGCAAATAAAAGTTTTCATCACAGTCAATATTGTTTGCCTTAAGCTGCTCCATCTGATGCTGTACCCTGTAGCGTGGCGGATGGGGCAGTGTGTTATAATCACAGCCATTAATAAATAACACATCTTTATAAATTTTTCCTATATATTTCAACTGCTGTTTTCTGATTTTTGCTGTATGAATATAACTTACTGTTTTTCTGGCAACACCTGTAACGCCTTCCTCTTTCAATGCTTTTAAAGTTTTTCTTCCAAGAGAACCTATTCCTTCCATTGATTACCTCCTATACTATCCGCAATATCTTCCACAGTGGATGATAACATTGTTCTTGGTCAAACTGCTGACTCCAAACAGTTATAAACCGGTTTCTCTCTTCTTCTTTCTTCTCCTCCATGAGTTCTTGTCCGATAAAACGAATCTGGGCAAAACATGTCCAAACATTGTTCTTCCCTTTTTCCATTCCTCTTAAACAAAAGTCCATATCCTCATAACCTTTACAAGCATTTGCAAACCCCTGAAGCTCTCTCCATACTTTCTTTGAAAACATCATGCATGCTGCTGAAACCCCCGTTGTCTCTCTCACATGGCAAAGCAAAGCTTCATAGCCAATATCTGCTCTGGTATCATGCTCACACAAAAGCCGCAATCCTGTTTTCGTTTCTCTATCTAATGCAATTCCCGCATATGCAATTCTGTCATCTTTGTAATACATTTTAGGACCAACTGCACATACATCCTCTCTTTGACTGAACATCAGCATTTCTTTTATCCAGTTTTTTTCTATCGGCCTGCATCTGGTGTCAAAAAGCAGCAGTATTTCCCCTTGTGCTTCTTTCACCGCCTGATTCCAGTTCCAGGCTTTACTTTTTTCTTTATCCAAAGAAATCCTGTGAAGACTGATTCCGTCCCGAAGGCTGATTTCTAAATCCTTCTCTGCAAAATAAAGCAGTTCCAGATTTTTATAGTCTGTGTTTTCTTCTAAATTTCTGATACATGCTTCCAGTTCTTCCAGGTTCTCTGTTCCATGCAAAATCAAAGATACCTTAAATTCTTCTTTCAGTTCATAGGTAATTCGATAAATCGTCTGAAAAGGCAGGTTGCTGGCTGCTTTGCCATTCTCCCCTGTCCTTATAAGCTGTTGATCAATAGCCCGGATGGCAGAATCTACTGCATAGAGTTTTGTTCCTAAATCCTTTGACACAGAATTATCATGAACCCGCCAGTAATACAAAACCTTTGGAATATGTGTAATCCTGGTAGTTTTTTCGGTCAAACGCAGAACCATATCATGATCCTGGCTTCCATCACATTCCTTACGGTAAAATTCCTGTTCACCCTCCAGCAGTCTCTTATGAAATACTGTAAAGTGACAAATATAATTGTGGGAACGCAGATCATCCTTTCCAAATCCTGGTTTCAGATTAAACATCAGAGGATCTTGAATTTCTTCAATTTTCCCCGAAAATTTCACCTCATCTGTATATAAGAATTCTGCTCCGGTTTCTTCTATTGCGTTCATAACCTCATATAAAGCGCTTGGATGAAGCAAATCATCATGATCCAGCAATCCAAAATATTCTCCCGTTGCAAGTTGAATACATGCATTGGTATTTTCAGAAATCCCCTTGTTTTCCGGCAAAGAATAATATACAATCCTTGAATCCTGCTCTGCTCTCTTTTGACAGATTTTTCCTACATACTCATGTTCTTTGTCACTGCCATCTGCCAGACACAATTCCCAGTTTCCATAGGTCTGCTTTTCCATAGAATCTAAAAGTTCAATCAGAAAGTTTCTGGGCGTATTATAAAGAGGTGTAATAATACTAAACTTTATACTATTTTCAAACTTTCTTTTTCTCTGTGCCTCCAGTTCCTCTTCTGGAACTATATGAGCTGCCTGTACAGTTTTTATTCCAGGTCTCTTATGGTAACGTTTATTTTCCAGTCTTTTGATAAAAGATCTAGTTCCATAATCCCTGTAAATCTGAACTGCATTTTTCGCTTTTTGCATGATACGTTTCATATTTTCCACACGATTTCCTTTCTGCCATATTCCACTCTGTAGTTCTCTTACTTGAAAAGATTATACAAAAATCTCATAAACAAAATTACATACAGTGTAAATATCAAAAAAACACAGAAGGTTTCCACATCAAAACGATGGGTAACTGTTTTTAAAATCAATGTTCCGTTTTCTACCTTTTCCCCTGCTACAGTCAAAGAGGTATTCTCTTCCTTTACCTGCTCATAGGAAAATCCCGCTCCGGAAGTTTCCCCAAGGGGTACATTGGTATATACTGAAAATTCAAAAGGTACTTCTTTACAATTTTCTACACGTTCAAAAGAAAACTCAAAAAACTTGCTGTTTTTAATTTCTTTTCCTTCCACCTCTCCTGAGGCAACCACCACTCCTGTAGAAAGATTTTTTAAATGATACTGTAATTTCGTATTCTCTGCGGAGTTAAAAACCGTACTTTTAATCCGGATGCCATCCAGATGCTCTTCTTCGCATACAAACTCCTGCTGCACACCTAACTGGGTTAAAACTCCTGTATTAGAATACGCAGAGGGGTCTATTTCCTTATTATAAATGTTATGAACCTTTGCTATGTGTGCGTAGAAAAAAGCAAACACAATAAGCAATATTATTCCCAGAATACTCTTCATTCTTTTTTTCATATTTTCCACCTACTTATGATTGTCTGTAAATTTCTCCTACTTCCATAGCATCTCCCATCATTTTCAGTCTGCCCTTTTCCAGCCAGACCACCTTGGAACACAAGCTCTGAACCTGGTCAATACTGTGAGACACAAACAAAATGGTAGTTCCGGCTTCCTTCATTTTTCGAATCCTTGCCTCACACTTTGTCTGGAAATGAAAATCACCTACAGACAGCACTTCATCCACAATCAGAATATCCGGCTGTCCAATGGTGGCAATTGCAAAGGCTAATCTGGAAATCATACCGGAGGAAAAATTCTTCACAGGAATATTCATGAAATCCTTTAATTCTGAAAATTCTACAATGTCATCATAATACTCATTCATCTGTTCCTTGGAATATCCCAGAATCGCACCGTTCAGGTAAATATTCTCTCCTGCTGTCAGGTCATAGTCAAATCCTGCTCCCAGTTCAATCAGCGGAGCTACATTTCCCCGAACAATCACATTTCCTTTTGTTGGCTTCAAAACACCTGCAATAATTTTCAGCATGGTACTTTTCCCGCTTCCGTTCAGTCCAATAAGACCTAAGGAATCTCCTTTTTCCAGAGAAAAAGAGATATCATTCAGCGCCCAAAATTCATTGTAGGATATCTGTTTCTTCAACGTCTTAATAAAGTATTCTTTAAAACTATCAAATTTTTCTGATGCCAGATTAAATTTCATGGAAACCTGCTGGACTTCCACAATCGGCTTATTCTCCATGGCACATTCTCCCCTATAAGTTTAAAATAAAATCATCCTGTTTTTTATAAAAAACAATCAGTCCTATCACCATTGCCAGGATTGCTTCTATGCCTCCAATCAGCAGATTCATCCCCCCCGGAATACTATTGTTCAGCATGGTATCCCGGAACATAATCAGATAATTGGTAATAGGATTTGCCAATACCACATATTTCATCCACTGGGGCAAAATAGACATGGGATAAATAACAGGTGTCAGATACATTAACGCTGTAATAAACACAGAATAAAAATGCATAATATCCCGGAACTTTACCACTACCGCAGAAAGAAACAATGAAACTCCCAGAGAAAACATCACCAGAAGCGCCAGTGGAATAAAAGATAACAGTGCGGTCCAGTGAAGCTCTGCCCTTGTAGCTACCATCACAAACAACAGGGCAGTAAAGGCAGCCATAAGATTGATAAAACTGGACACAACTCTTGATACTACAAAAAGATATTTAGGTACATACACTTTTTTTATCAAGGGAGCATTAAAAATAATAGCGCCCATGGCATTATTGGTAGAATCTGAATAAAAGTTAAAAATAACCTGTCCGCTTAAAAGATAAAGTGGAAAATTTTCAATGTCGAACTTAAACAGATTTGAAAATACAATAGATAATACAATCATCATCAGCAAAGGATTTAATAAGGTCCACAAAACACCCATAATGGATCTTCTGTATTTTATTTTAATATCCCTTGACACCAGCTCATTAAGCAGTGGCCTGAATCTTTTAAAATTTTCTATATACGTTGACAAGACGCACCTCCATAGACTATTTGGATTCACATTTTTCATTTAGTTTACACCATTTAATGCCAGAAATCAACTAACAGTCAAATCATTTCCATCAGTCTCTCCACCAAAAACACTGCCCCACAGGAAAATAAGGCCACAGTCACCAGATTTTTTTTCTTAAAAGCCAGCAAAATTGCTACTGCAAATCCTGCGAATCCAGAAACCACAGACGCAGTGGCATATAAAATTGCCGGAAATGTCATGGCTGCCAGACAGGCATATGGAATATAATACAAAAATGACCGGACATACACATTGGTAATTTTTTTCTGAATCAGTGTTAAAGGAAGCATGCGAATCAAATACGTAACACCAGCCATTACAAAAATATATGCATAAATCATTCCTCACCCTCCTTTAGCGGAAACAGCACAGCGCCCACAGCAGCCGCTGCTACTGTACAAATAATAATCATAAAGCCGGAAGATACCTGTCTTAGTACAGGCAGATAATAAAAGGCACAACTAAGGAGCAACGCAATCAGCACCACTGTTCGCACTTCCTTATGTTCTTTTGCCGGCGGTACTACAATGGCAATAAACATTCCATACAAGGCCACACCCAGGGCGCTGATAACTGTTCCTGGAAGTAAGGTACTTGCCACAGCTCCTGCCAGGGTACCGCCTACCCATCCTAACACCGGCAGAAGAATCAGACCATATAAATACTTTGCCCCAACGGTGCCAGGCTTTGAACTTGCCACCGCAAAAATTTCATCTGTATTGCCATAAGCAATCAACAGGCGGCTTCTCATCTTTACTGAATCATCTAATTTCTGTGAAAGAGAAACTGACATTAAGGCATAGCGGATGTTTACCACCAACTGAGTCAATGCCATCTCCATCAAGGAAGCATTTGAAACAATCACCGTAAGTCCGGCAAACTGTCCTGCAGAAGTCAGGTTCAAAAGAGAAATCAGCACTGCATGAAACGGAGAAATTCCACTTTGCACTGCCATCATTCCAAAAGTAAAACTCACTGAAAAATATCCCACTGCAATGGGAATACCATCCCGTATTCCCCGCTGCATTTTATTATGTATCATAACCTCTTCTCCTCAAGTTTTGTCAAAGAAAAAGGACTATCGCCGGAAAACAATAGTCCTCTTCGTTTATTCCCCCAGTCCACTTTCTATGGCCTCAACCAGAGTTTTCAGGGCAAGTTCTTCATCTTCCCCTTCACAGAACAGCTCAATCTCATCTCCACATTTTACACAGGCTCCCAGCACGCTGAGAACACTCTTGGCATTTGCTGTTCCTCCCGCAAACCGGAAACTGACCAGAGATTTAAACTTCATTGCCTCTTTACAAAGATTACCTGCCGGCCTTAGATGAAGCCCCGTAGGATTTTTCACTGTTACTTTTTGACTGGTCATTTTATCACTCCTTATTCATTTCCATCTCTTATTCTGCTTTTGCAACTAATTTTACTTTTACTGAGATTTCATCTACCAGTTCATATCCCTCCGGCAAAGTAACAGTCACAGGAACTGTGTGCTCCCCTGCCTTGTAATCTTTTAAATTAATCTTCATCTGTACAGATTCCGGGCTCAGATTATCTAAATCTTCCTCCTTGCCTTTTAACCGGGCAGTTATCTTATCCTGTTCAAATACCAGGTCTAAATCCGCCGGTACATTTTCGGTCTGAATCTGCGCCGCTGACAATTCATAATCCCGACTATTATAAGGAAGAATTTTCACAGTTGCAATGACAGAACTATTCAGATCCCTTACCAGCTTTGTATCCTCTGGAAGAAGCTCAGAGATATCAATATTGACTTCAAAATCAGAAGATTGTCCTGTAACATCAATAAGATTTCCGGGAATTTCCACTGTATTTCCTTCCTCTGTCAATTTCTGCAAGGCCTCATCTGTTCCGGCAATGCTGATAGTATCCGGCACCAGTTTGATATCATCTACCTGATATCCATATTTTGGACTTCCGCTGTAATCTGCTTTCACAGCAATCTTATTTTGTATTTTCCAAAACTGCGCATCAATCTTAATCTTATTATCACGAATATCTTTCAAATCCAGGTAAGACAACTGTTTTTCCGAAAGTTCATCCTGATTCTTATCATAAATCCGAAGTTCTGAGGCAATTTCCACATTGCTCTCTTTCCGGTTTGTAACGTCTGCCATTGCTACCACACGGTCAATTTTATTTACAATGGATGCCGGACCTGATATGGTCACTTTCTCTGGATTTGCCTTTAATACGCCCACTTCATAATTCTTATCGGGAACTGTATCACCCGTATTAACTGCTATCGTCTTTTCTACGCTGGTCTGTTCTTCAATATCCACCTGAATATTCCCAGGTGTTACAGAAATATCACTCTCTTCAACGCCTTCACAGGTCACCTTCACAGGAACCATACGTGGTGTAGTGTCCATGGAAACAATCTGGGTCATATCTGCTACTGCCTGAAAGTCTTCTCGCTCCAGACCTTTCACCACAGATTCTCTTCCTTTTACCTTTACATTTACCGTGTCCTGTCCATCAATTAATAACGGAATCTCCAGATTACTGGCAAGGTACGACTCGTTGACAATGGTAACCGGAATTCTGGTAATGATTCTCACCAGCATAGGATCCTGCACATTCTTTACAACAACCCATATTAGAATGGCAATCAGCAAAGAAAGAATCTTCAGGGTAGATTTATTCATTAGACTTTTCTTCATTCTTCACCAATCCCTTCCATAACTTCCGTTTTACTTTCTGTTTTTCCTGTTTTGGCTTGTTCTGCTCCTCTTCCAGAATCTTCTTCAATTCTTCTTTTGTTACACCAACCTGAAGTTTTCCATTACTTGCAACAGAAACCCTTCCGGTCTCCTCGGAAACAATAATTGTCAGGGAATCGCTTACTTCACTGATTCCCACTCCTGCCCTGTGCCTGGTTCCCAGATTCTTATTCAGACTTAAATTATCTGACAGGGGAAGATAACAGGTTGCCGCCACAACACGGTCTCCCCGAATAATTACCGCTCCGTCATGCAAAGGTGTGTTATGCTCAAAAATGTTAATGAGCAACTGACTGCTTACCAGAGAATCCAGATAAATTCCCGTTCTTGCATATTCATTTAAGATAGTCTCTTCTTCAATGACAATCAGGGCACCTGTTTTCACTGCGCCCATTTCAAAACTGGCTCTTACAATTTCATTAGCTGTTCTGTCACTAAATCTTCCTTCCGGCTCTTTCTTACTGTTGTCAAAAGGGATGAACGTACTCACAATCTTTTTATGTCCAAGTTCCTCTAAGGCTTTTCTAAGCTCCGGCTGGAAAATAACCAGAACTGCTGTTATGGCATATCCGCCGGCAGTATAAACCAGCCACAAGATTGTGTTCATCTGGAACAAATATGCTAAAAAAATAAACACAAACACAGTCAAAATTCCCTTTAACAGAGAATATGCTCTTGTATTTCGAATCCAAAGCATAAACTGATAGACAAATACTGCAATCAGCAAGATTTCTATAATATCATTCCATCGAATCGTTTCCAGAGATGAGAACGCGCTGAAATAACTTTCTGCGAAATCAAAAATCTTACCCATAGTTCCATCTCCCCTTCCCTTTTACTTTATTGCTGTTATTTTATAGATACTATTAACTTTTATAAATCCTTCAAAGATTCTTCTAACTGTTTCTCAAAATCAAAGTTTTCTTCGTGAACCCGTTCTACCGGGCTTACTTCTTCCTGCTCCTGTTCCTCTTTTCTGTCATAATCAGAGGAAATAGTCTTAATACTTTTTTCTTTCTGCGCTACAACTGACTTTGGAACAGCTTTTACATAATATACATACTCATCATCCTCGAACTGTGTATGTTCACTTCTGGAATAATCCACTCCCAGCACTGCAAATTCTGTAACAAGTCCCAGCAAGACTGCCGCAACTGCTGATAAAATAACGCCTCCCATATTAATATGAATATTCAGGAACATTCCTCCCAGTACCATAATCACAAGATAGGTTACTGCACCGGCTCCATTGGCAACTCTCCAGGAATAATCAAAGGAGCATCTGGAAATCATATATACAATTACCGTTACTACCACAAATGCCAGAATTGTCAGCCACATTTCCTGATTCTTCATAATGCCGTCCAGAAGAATTTGCAATTTCTGAACAAGCTCTGTCTCTTTTCCCTGTAAAACCGTGCTTTTTTCTTTCACAACTTTCATGAAATAATATAACAGTACGCCGCAGCTTGCAGGTACCGCACAGGCAGGAGTTCTCAAAAGCCCTCCAAGTACAGGAACAACCGCCGGAATTTTAAAGGTAAATGCAACAGGGGTAAAAACCAATGCCGCATTATCCTGGGCTGTGAATCTTAAAAATAAAATAATCAAAAGTATGAGAAAGACAAGAGCAAATCCTGCCACTTCAATACCTACTGCATAGCAATGGGCTACAATCAGCAGACATCCTATAACTGCCATGGTATTTACCGGCAATATAGCACAGACAATAGCCAGAATTAATACTACAAAAATATTGTCTATCTTTTCCATCATACCCATGCTGCTGTTAATTCCCTGGAACAGAAGAAACGCCAGCAAAAATTTGCCAACAGAAAGCAGCAACACATCATGTTCACTGTAAAATTCTTTGATTTTTTGTTTTAATTCCAATAATGCTGTCATGAGGGTTCCTTCCTTCCTGTAATCTTACCGTTTCTGCGTTCTTCTCTGTCATAAAACTTCTTCATCTGTGTCAATCCCTTATAATATCCCTGAATCCCTTCCTGGGCTCTGGCATATTTTACAGAACTATAAATATAAGTAAGAATACTGTAACCGATTAACATCACCACATAAAGACCAATTACCTTTAATACAAATAAGGCAAGATTCATTTTATGAACGTTTTCCATTAAATACTCACTTTTATAACCCAGATAAATCATCAGAAGAATCCCATAGCCGATAGTTGTCAAAAAAAAGTTCTTTATCAATGCAAGACCAATATAATCACTTCTGTAATAATTGCTCACTGCAAGGTGTTCTCTTCCTGCTCCTGATTCATACAAGGCTAATTTATGCATTTTTTTAATTTTCTGATTATTAAGCATAAAAGACCCCTTTTCTCTTTTTCCTTTAGAAAGACAAATACTTCTTTCCTCTGTGTATACATATTGCATTATAGCATACCATCTGGAAGTGAATCAAGACCTTTCAGGCATCTGTTCCAATCCCAACTGTAAGAAAATACACCTTTTCTGCGCCTGCCTTTTTCAGAACCTTTGCAGCAGAATCTATGGTTGCCCCGGTTGTATAAATATCATCCACCAGAAGAATGTTCTTCCAGGGGAGTTTCCTCTTCACTTCAAAAGCATGTTCCAGATTCTTCTTCCTCTCTCTGTACCCTAAATCCTTTTGTGGATTCGTATAAACAGTTCTCAGCAATGTTTTTGTATCTGTTTTTAGTCCAAGTTCTTTCCCAAGAGCAGATGCAATAATCTCTGCCTGATTGTAACCACGTTTTGCCATTTTCTTTTTGTGAAGCGGAATCGGAATGATAATTTGAGGATTCCAACATCTGATTTGATTTTTAGAATAATATGCTGCCAGTTGTCCATAAAAGACACCATATTCCTGACGGTTTCCATATTTCAGTTGAAACAAAGATTCCCGAAGAACTGAACCATAGGTAAAAATTCCAATCCCCTGGTCAAAATAATGTGTTGTTTTACAGTTTTCACAATATTCCTGTTCCCCATGGGCAAGGGGTTTGGAACATTTATAACATCTTGGCCCTGTAATGGGTTTTAATTTATCTCTGCAAGTTGTACAGATTCGTTGACCCACAGGCACTGCAATGTCATGACACACTGGACAGCGCCTTGGGTACAAAATGTTCAAAAATGTTTCAATTACTTTTTTCAATAAGTCTCCTTTATCCTTAAATCCAAAGTTGTATACCGGCTTTGCTCCATACGGTTATTTTCCATTTCTTCAAAAGTTTTCTCATCTCCCACCAGAGTTACACATTTACGCGCCCTGGTAACCGCTGTATACAAAAGATTCCGGTTCATTAACATCTTAGGGCCTCCAAGCAGTGGAATAATTACTGCCGGATACTCGCTGCCCTGAGCCTTATGAATGGTAATGGCATAAGCAAGTTCCAGCTCATCTAACTGCTTAAAAGAATATTCCACAAACTTTCTCTCGTCAAATTCTACGGTAAGGGTCTCTGCAAAAGTATTGATTTCCCTTAAAATTCCTGTATCTCCATTAAAAACTCCCACACCTTTTTCTACAGGTATGCCATACAGCCCACGGATTTCCCACTCAATCTGATAGTTATTCTTAATCTGCATGACCTTGTCTCCTTCCCGAAACAGGCCTGAACCGTGTTCTTTTTCCGTTTTCCCAGGTTCCGGAGGATTGAGATACTGCTGCAAAATCCTGTTCAGCCGTTCCACGCCCAAAAGACCCTTCCGCATGGGAGTCAATACCTGAATATCATAAGGCTGAGCATCCACAAACTTAGGCAGCTTCTTCTGAATCAGGGTAATGACTACGCTGATAATCACATTTGCGTCATACCGTTTCAGAAAAAAGAAGTCCATACTTTTATTATCCAGCACCACCGGCACGCCCTCATTAATTTTGTGGGCGTTGACCACAATATCGCTTTGAGACGCCTGACGGAAAATTTTCGTCAGTTCCACTACAGGAAATGCTCCCGAATGAATAATATCTTTTAATACACTGCCCGGTCCCACACTTGGAAGCTGATTTACATCTCCTACCAGAATCAGCCTGGTCCCTGTAACAACAGCAGAAAGAAGGGCATGCATGAGAAAAATATCCACCATGGACATTTCATCAATAATAATCACATCTGCTTCCAGTGGATTTTGAGCATTGCGTTCAAAATGAACACCTGCAGAAGACTCTTCCGGCACACCGGACAATTCCAGTAAACGGTGGATAGTCTTTGCTTCATATCCGGTTGCCTCAGTCATACGCTTTGCTGCTCTTCCTGTAGGCGCTGCCAGATAAATATCCAGCCCTTCCATCTCAAAATAGCGGATAATGGCATTAATGGTTGTTGTCTTTCCTGTACCGGGGCCTCCTGTAATCACCAGTAATCCGTTTTTCACAGCTTCTGTGATTGCCATCTGCTGTTTTTCATCCAAATCAATTTTTTCTGCTCTCTGAATCCGTTTGATTTTTTCCCCAATCACCGATTCATCTGCAGTATCCTGAACATTCAGCTCATGAAGCATCTGGGCAGTATGCAGTTCAATCTGGTAATACTGACTGGCATAAACTACCTGCTGCTTCCCCTGTCTGTCTGATACAATCTCTTTTATTACAATCTTCCGGTCAATGGCTAAATCCGTAAGGTGCTTCTCCATATAATCTGCCTGTACTCCAAGAAGCTGCTGCGCTCTTTCTAAAAGCAGATTCTTAGGCAGATATACGTGTCCCTCTGCGGTAGCCAGAAGTAATATGTACAAAAGGCCGCTTCGGATTCGATAGTCCGAATCCGTATGGATACCAATTCTAGCCGCAATTTCATCTGCAATCTTAAAGCCGATTCCATTAATATCCTCTGCCATTTTGTAGGGATTTTCCTTCAGGATACGGTACATGTCCTGTTTGTATTGCTGATAAATCTTAACTCCCAGAGTCTGAGAAATCCCATATTGCTGAAGAAACATCATAGCCTTTCTCATATCCGCCTTTTCTTCCACCTGCTCTGCAATCTCTCTTGCCTTGCGGTCGCTGATTCCTTTCACCTCTGCCAGACGTTCCGGTTCTTCTTCAATGATACGCAGAGTATCATCTCCAAATTTTCTCACAATTCTGGCTGCAAGAGCAGCTCCTATACCCTTAATCGCTCCTGAACCAAGATAGCGTTCCATGGCAAAAGAATCCTGTGGAATCACTGTTTCATAAGAATATATGGTAAATTGGCGGCCATAGGAAGGATGTTCTGTGTATTTTCCCTTCCCACGAATATTCTCACCCTCACTAAGTGTCTGAAACGTGCCTACACAAGTCAGTTCTTCACCATCTACAACAAGACTGGCAACCGTATATCCATTATCCTGATTGCGGTATATAATATGATCTACATACCCTTCGATTGTTTCTTCCACATCTGTTCCTCTCAATCCTTTATCCTTATATTCCCTACAGTTTACCGTTCATCTTACTCATAAGCTCCATATATTGTCCGGTTCCTACTGCCACAGCAAGTGCCGGCTCTTCTGCCACAATGGTATTAATGCCGGTCTCCTCTTCAATCAGTTCCTCCAGACCACCTAAAAGAGCGCCGCCTCCAGTAAGTACAATTCCTCTCTCTGCCACATCTGCTGCCAGCTCAGGAGGTGTTTTCTCCAAAATGCTGTGAATCGTCTCCATAATCTGAGCAGATGCATCCGTAAGTGCCTCTTTGATTTCCTCTGAGGACAGGGTCACACTTTTAGGAAGTCCCGTAACCGTATCTCTGCCTTTTACTTCCATGGTCTTTGCCTGAGGAGTAGAATACACTGTTCCGATTTGAATTTTAATATCCTCTGCAGTACGCTCCCCAATCATTAAATTGTGCTTTTTGCGAACATAACGCATAATAGCCTCATCAAAATTATCTCCTGCCACTTTGATAGAAGTCGCTACTACGGTTCCTCCTAACGAAATCACCGCTACATCCGTAGTTCCTCCCCCAATATCTACAATCATATTTCCAAAGGGTCTTGTAATATCGATTCCTGCACCAATAGCTGCCGCAATGGGTTCTTCGATAATAGAAACCTCTCTGGCTCCCGCCTGATAAGTAGCCTCCTCTACTGCTTTTTTCTCTACTTCCGTAATCCCGCTTGGCGCACAAATACTAATGCGCGGTTTCCGAAAAGCACGTTTTCCGATTGCTTTTGAAATGAAATATTTCAGCATTTTTTCTGTAACTTCATAATCAGAGATAACACCCTGTCTCAGAGGCCGTACAGCTACTATATTCCCTGGCGTTCTTCCAATCATCTGACGTGCCTCTTCTCCTACAGCTCTGATTTTATTATTATCTTTATCGTATGCCACCACAGACGGTTCTTTTAGAACAATGCCTTTTCCTTTTGCATATACAAGGATACTGGCTGTTCCCAAATCAATTCCTATATCTGATGCTGCCATGAAAAATACCCCTTTCCTGAACCTCGTTACTATTATATACAACTTCCCCTCCCTTGAAAAGGGGCAATCATCTCAAATATTTTGACACATATTGACCTGTATAGGATACAGGATTCGCCGCAATTTCCTCCGGTGTTCCTTTTGCAATGACAGTTCCGCCTTTGTCTCCACCTTCCGGACCAATATCAATAATATAGTCTGCTGTTTTTATCACATCCAGATTATGTTCAATGACTACCACAGTATTTCCGCCTTCTGAAAGCCTCTGGAGAATCTCAATAAGCTTGTGAACATCTGCAAAATGAAGCCCTGTGGTTGGCTCATCCAGAATATAAATGGTTTTACCTGTACTTCTTTTGCTAAGCTCTGTAGCCAGTTTGATTCGCTGAGCTTCTCCTCCGGAAAGTTCTGTAGAGGGCTGACCCAGACGAATATAAGAAAGCCCCACATCATAAAGGGTCTGTATCTTTCTCTTAATAGACGGAACATGGTCAAAAAATTTCAGTGCTTCTTCTACTGTCATATTCAGCACATCATAAATACTCTTTCCCTTGTATTTCACCTCCAGAGTCTCCCTGTTATACCGTTTTCCATGGCAGACTTCACAGGGAACATACACATCCGGAAGAAAGTGCATCTCAATTTTCAAAATCCCATCACCGCTGCAGGCTTCACAACGTCCACCTTTTACATTAAAGCTGAATCTGCCCTTCTTATATCCCCTGGCCTTGGCGTCTGCAGTAGCTGCAAATAAATCGCGAATCTGGTCAAAAACTCCTGTATACGTTGCCGGATTAGAACGTGGTGTCCTTCCAATAGGGGACTGGTCAATATCAATGACCTTATCTAATTGCTCGGTTCCTTCAATACATTTATGTTTTCCGGGAATGATTCTGGCACGGTTCAGTTTTCTCGCCAGGCTCTTATACAGAACCTCATTTACCAGAGAACTTTTCCCGGAACCGGAGACACCTGTTACACAAGTCATGATTCCCAGGGGGATTTTCACATCAATATTTTTCAGGTTATTCTCGGCTGCCTTACGAATTGTCAGATACCCTGTGGGTTTTCTTCTTACCGCCGGCACAGGAATCTTGATTTTTCCGCTTAAATACTGGCCTGTAATAGAATTGGGATTCTCCATAATTTCTTCCGCAGTACCAATGGCAACTAATTCTCCTCCATGCTCTCCTGCCCCTGGACCAATATCCACCACACAATCTGCCTCTCTCATAGTGTCTTCATCATGCTCAACCACAATCAGGGTATTTCCCAGATCCCGCAGGTGCTTCAACGTAGCTAACAGTTTATCATTATCCCTCTGGTGAAGACCAATACTGGGTTCATCCAAAATGTATGCCACTCCTACCAGTCCGGAACCAATCTGTGTAGCCAGACGGATTCGCTGAGCCTCACCTCCCGAAAGAGTTCCTGTAGCTCTTGCAAGAGTCAGGTAATCCAGCCCTACATTCACCAGAAATCCCACTCTCGCCCTGATTTCCTTTAATACCTGCTCCCCAATTAATTCCTGGGTTTTCGTCAATTTCAAATTCATAAGATATTCCTGAAGGCTGCTCACAGACATCGTGGTCACTTCATGAATATTTTTATCCCCTACCGTAACCGCCAGAGCTTCCGGTTTCAGCCTCTGTCCTTTACAGGAAGGGCAGGGAGTAATCCGCATAAAGGTCTCATATTCCTGCTTCATAGTATCAGAGCCGGTTTCTCTGTAGCGTCTTTCCACATTTTTAATAATTCCCTCAAAAGCCACATCATAGACGCCCTCTCCTCTCTGCCCCTTGTAATGTACCTTTACTTCCTTTCCTCCTGTTCCGTGAATCAAAATATCCTGGATTTTCTGCGGATACTGCTCAAAAGGTGTATCCAGATCAAATCCATATTCTGCTGCCAGGGCATCCAGAATAGCCCTTGTAAAGCTGCCTTTTTCTGCACAGGACTGCCATCCCATAACCACAATGGCTCCCTGGGAAATACTCAGGCTTCTGTCCGGTATCATTAAATCAATATCAAACTCCATACGGTAGCCAAGTCCAAAACAGGAAGGACATGCTCCAAAAGGATTGTTAAAGGAAAAGCTTCTGGGTTCAATCTCGTCAATGCTGATTCCACAGTCTGGACATGCAAAGCTCTGGCTGAAGTTAATCTGGTTTCCATCCATGGTGTCCACCACAAGACGCCCCTCCGCAAGATTCAAAACCGTTTCAATGGAATCTGTAAGCCTCTTCTCAATGCCCTCCTTTACAATCAGACGGTCTACAACAATCTCAATATTATGTTTAATATTTTTGTCCAGCTTAATCTCTTCGCTTAATTCATAGAGATTTCCATCAATCTGCACCCTTACATACCCGCTTTTTCTGGCCTGTTCCAGAAGTTTTGCATGGGTACCCTTTCTCCCGCGCACCACCGGCGCCAAAAGCTGTATTTTTGTCCGTTCAGGTAATGACATAATATGATCTACCATCTGATCCACAGTTTGCTTCTTAATCTCCCTGCCACATTTAGGACAGTGAGGGATTCCGATTCTGGCGTATAAAAGACGGAAGTAATCATAAATCTCTGTCACTGTTCCCACTGTGGAACGTGGATTCCTGTTGGTTGATTTCTGGTCAATGGAAATGGCAGGGGAAAGCCCCTCAATGCTCTCTACATCCGGTTTCTCCATCTGTCCCAAAAACTGGCGGGCATAAGAAGATAAGGATTCCATATATCTCCTCTGGCCTTCAGCATAAATGGTATCAAAAGCCAGAGAGCTCTTACCGGAACCACTAAGCCCGGTTAAAACCACCAGCTCATTTCTTGGTATATCCACATCCAGATTCTTCAAATTATTTTCATTTGCGCCACGAATTTTAATAAACTGTCTTGCCTGCATTTTCACTGCCATATGATTTCCTCTTTCTGTAACAAATTTAAGCTCTTTGAAGCTCAAGCGTAATTGTTCTTAGCTTTCTCTTTTGAGAAATGTTTTATTCTGAATTTATGTTATTCTTATCTTATCACAACTTTTTTAAATTTGCAAACATATGTTCTGATTTTTTATCATTTTCATGATAAAGATAAAACTGCCAGTTCTTCAATATAAACTGGCAGTTTTATCTTTTATGCGCCTTTGCTCTCCTGTTTATTCAAAGAGCAAATATACTGCATAATATCTCTTCTTGTAACAATTCCTATAAAGTTTTTCTGATCATCCACAACCGGAACAAAATTCTGCTGCATTGCTTTTTCCAGAAGATTTTCCATATTGGAATCCACACGAATGGGTGCGTAATCATTCCTTCTCTTAAAAGATGCAATGGGCACTTCTTCTGCCCCTTTCAAGTCTAATTCTCCCCGGTCCTTTAATCCCCACAATAAGTCGCCTTCTGTAATGGTTCCTGCATATTTCCCGCGCTCTGTAATAATAGGAATGCAGGAATATTTGTGATATTCCATCTTCTCCAATACCTGTCTCAGGCTATATGTATCATAAATATAAGCAACATCTTCCTTGGGGGTAAGGAAAAACAAAATGTTCATACATATTCCTCCCCGTCTGTTTTTCTTCTTTCTATTCTGCCACAATAAGCCTTATAAATCCAGAAGAAAACCATTAAACTTTATTAAAATTCCATAAATTCACAGCATGTCTTTTTATTTATCAAACAAAAACTCAGACAACACCAGATTGCTCACCAGAATTCCTTCTTCCGACAAAAAAATCCTGTCTTTATGTTCTTTTAGCATTCCATTTTCCAGGCATTTGTGCAGCGCCTTTTCATAAACCATGTCCATTTCCCTGCCAAAAGTTCTGTAAAATTCTTTTTTGGACACGCCTCTGGTTTTGCGAAGTCCCAAAAACATAAACTCTTCCATCTGTCTTGGCTCTTCCAGAAATTCTACCTCTTCCCGCATGGTTTTGGGCTGTCCGCAGCGTTCCAGATAAGTTTTCATGTCTCTGGTATTGCTCATACGAATATTTCTCACCATAGAAGCAGCCCCAGGCCCAAGCCCCAGATAATCTTTCCGCTCCCAGTATTTCAGATTGTGTCTGGATTCATAGCCCGGTTTTGCATAATTAGAGATTTCATACTGCTCATAGCCCGCTTCCTTTAACAGTTTTCCCGTAAGAATATAGATATCCCTGCTGGTTTCCTCCTCCGGCAAACATTCCGGATGCTCTGCATATTTTTCATAAAAAGGAGTCCCCTCCTCTAAAATCAACTGATATACAGAAATATGCTCTGGATTTAAGTCAATGGCCTGTCTCAGTTCTTCTTCCCAGGATTCCATGGTCTGACCTGGTATGGAAGAAATCAAATCAATGCTGATATTGTCAAATCCTTCCTGTCTTGCCAGTTCATAAGAATGAAGAAATTCTTCATAGGTATGAATGCGGCCCAGCAGCCTCAGATTTTCATTTTTCACAGACTGAAGTCCAATACTCAGGCGGTTTACACCAGCCCGTTTATAGGATTTTAGCTTTTCCTCTGTCACAGTCCCCGGGTTCATTTCTACTGTAATCTCCGGCTTTTTCTCCAGCCAGAACACCTTAGAAACTACCCCCAGAATCCGTTCCATCTGTTCTCCTGATAAAATAGAAGGCGTCCCGCCGCCCAAAAATACAGTAGAAACCTTGTATCCTTTGGCAAATGCTTCATAGCTTTCTATTTCACGAATCAGACTTTGCACATAGTTCTCCTGTTCTTCCCTGGTTCCCTTCCAGGAAAGGAAATCACAGTATCCGCACTTTTTCATGCAAAATGGTATATGCAGATATAGCCCTAAATCATTTCTCATAAAAACCGTCCCCGCCTTTTTTATTTATCGTCTAATTTCAAGACACTCATAAACGCCTTCTGTGGAATTTCCACATTTCCAATCTGGCGCATACGCTTCTTTCCTTCCTTCTGTTTCTCCAGAAGTTTTCTCTTACGGGAAATATCACCACCGTAACATTTTGCCAGTACGTCCTTACGCATAGCTCTTACCGTCTCTCTGGCAATAATTTTACTTCCCACTGCTGCCTGAATGGGAATTTCAAAAAGCTGTCTTGGAATTTCTTCTTTCAGCTTCTCACACATTTTTCTTCCTCTCTCATAGGCAGAATCTGCAAATACAATAAAGGAAAGGGCATCTACTTCTTCTTTATTTACCAGAATATCCAGTTTCACCAGATTGCTCTGCTCATAGCCCAGCATCTCATAGTCAAAGGACGCATACCCTCTGGAACGGGATTTCAGAGCATCAAAGAAATCATAAATAATTTCATTTAAAGGTAAATGATAATGGAGCAGCGCTCTGGTGGTTTCCATGTACTCCATGCCCTGATACTGGCCTCTTCTCTCCTGGCACAAATCCATGATAGGACCAATAAACTCTGTTGTCACCATAATTTCAGCCTTTACCATAGGCTCTTCCATGTATTCGATTTCCGATGGGTCCGGAAGATTGGATGGATTGGTCAAATCAATGACTTCTCCATTGGTCTTATGCACTTTGTAAACAACTCCCGGAGCTGTAGTAACCAAATCCAGATTATACTCTCTTTCCAGACGCTCCTGGATAATCTCCAAATGTAAAAGTCCCAAAAATCCACAGCGGAATCCAAAGCCCAGAGCCACAGATGTTTCCGGTTCAAAAAACAGGGAAGCATCATTTAACTGCAATTTTTCCAATGCATCTCTTAAATCCTGATACTTTGCTCCATCTGCCGGATAAACACCGCAGAACACCATAGGATTTACCTTTTTGTACCCCGGCAGAGGCTCCGCACAGGGATTGTCCGCATCGGTAATGGTATCACCCACCCGGGTATCCTGTACATTTTTAATGCTGGCTGTGACATAGCCAACCATACCTGCGGAAAGCTCCTCACAGGGAATAAACTGGCCTGCACCGAAATATCCAACTTCCACTGCTTCTTCCACCGCACCGGTTGCCATCATACGAAGTTTGGTTCCTTTTCGCACAGTACCTTCTTTCACACGGCAGAATACAATAACCCCTTTGTAAGAATCATAAATAGAATCAAAAATCAATGCCTGCAATGGATTATCCGGATTTCCCTGTGGCGCCGGAATTTTCTGTACGATCTGTTCTAAAACATCCTCAATATTCAGGCCGTTTTTGGCAGAAATCAGCGGCGCGTCCTGGGCTTCAATTCCAATAACATCCTCAATTTCGTTAATCACACGCTCCGGGTCTGCACTTGGCAAATCAATTTTATTAATTACCGGAAAAACATCTAAATCATGGTCCAGAGCCAGATATACATTGGCAAGAGTCTGCGCCTCAATTCCCTGGGCAGCATCCACAACTAAAATCGCCCCGTCACAGGCGGCAAGGCTTCGTGATACCTCATAGTTAAAGTCTACATGTCCCGGTGTGTCAATTAAATTAAAAATATATTCTTCTCCGTCTTTTGCTTTATATACAATACGGACTGCCTGAGATTTAATGGTGATTCCCCTCTCACGCTCCAAATCCATGTTATCCAGAACCTGAGACTGCATTTCCCTGGCTGTCAAAAGCCCCGTTTTCTCAATAATGCGGTCTGCCAGAGTGGATTTTCCATGGTCAATATGGGCAATAATACAAAAATTACGGATTTTGCTCTGATCGATTGACGGCATATAAATTCCTCCTAGTCGCTGTAATCGTGATATTTAATTTTAATGATTCAGCCAGGCGCCAAATTTAAAAATGACTGCGTCATGTTCACATGTAAGCAGTTGTTTCTGTCTGTGGCTTAATGGCTGAATCGTTTCCTTTATTTTCAGACATACATATTTAGTATAGCACGAAGAAAAGAAGATACGCAAGAAATTAATCTTGCGTATCTTTTGATTTTTTCAAAGATGTATTATATTCTTCAATGATACACGCATGTTCTTTGCTCTTTTTGTCATAGGAAATTCCCACTAATAAAATATTTCCAGTATAGTCAGCAACTGACTGCACATAATTCTTATCCTTAATCTGCTGCAATGCTGTAGTTGCTTTTTTATTCCACTTTAATTCAACAAGCAGCGCTGGTATCTCTTCTGCATACTCCGGTTTTGGTAAAAATACGTAATCTGCAAATCCCCTGCCTGTAGGCATTTCCCGTATAGGTATAAAGTAATATTGCATAGCTGACAAATAGGCAATCGTCAAAACACTGCTTAAAGAATTCTCATCATTATATTGAATTGCAGAGGCAAACTGTGTATGAATCTTTTCTACCTTTTCTGCCACTGTATCGCAGTCCATATCAAGTGTTGCTTCTAATAATTCTTTGGATTCCCTTTGAAATGCAATCAATTCATTCCATCTTCTGTCTTTTGTCGCAACCACAAACTCCTGTCGGATTTCTTCATTTGGAATAAAAGCCCTTCCTCTTTTCTGGTCATATGCCAGATATCCCATATGAATTAACAGAGTAATCACGTCATCTTTATTTTGAAAGGAAACCATATCGTTCTGAAACGTATTAATATCTACTTCCACCGATGCTCCCGAAAGCATTTGAATAATTGCTGTCCGCAAACCATCAAAGTTCATATTAATAAGTGGCTGAATGGAAATATAAGTACCCGTTTTGGACCAATAACTCTGATATTCTCCCCGCATCATAACACTTACAACTGCTTTGGGATTGTAAACATGTTCATTTCCCAAAAGGTATCCATCATACCAGTGCTTTACCTTCTCAAAATCCATAGAATATTTCTCACACAAACTTCTCACTTCTTCTTCTGTAAATCCAATATACGAAGCAAAATTCGCAGGAGTCAACATCGTGTATTCTTCAAAATTGTTTAGGGCAGACTGAGTCCGAACCTTTTTTATTGGAAGAATACCTGTCAAATAGGCTAAATGCAAAAATTTTGTAGGCTCAGTTCCTTTAAATAAGCCTCTGAGGAAATCAATATATTCTTCCTGTACTTTTAGATTCGCAGCCTCATCACGAATCAACACATCCCACTCATCTATGATAATCACAAATTTATGTCCTGTCTTCTGAGTAATATCAGCTAAAGCACCACCCAATGTATTTTTCTTTGAAAAAGGAACATCTGGAAACTCTTCTTTAAGTTCACATAATACTTTTTGGGTAATATAAGAAACTGTTTTTTCTGCACTTCCTGCATCCATACAACACCACTGTACGTCCAGATGAATCACATCATGTTTATTAAGGTGTTCTTCATATAACTTTGTCTTACTTATATTTTTCCCTTCAAAAAGTTGTTTGGAATCGCAGCCTCTACTGTAATAAGCCGCCAGCATATTAGCAGTAATTGATTTTCCAAAACGCCTTGGGCGGCTATTACATATCAAAGCCTGATTTGTATCCATAACCCGGTTCGTATATTCAATTAACCCTGTCTTATCAACATATATTTCTGAATTCAAAGCAACCTGAAAAGCTGTGTTATCAGGATTCACAAATTTCCCCATAATTCAAATACTCCTTTCCAGACTAACAGTGTATGAAACACCAGCTTCTATTCCCTATACTCTGATTCTAAGTCAAACCTGATTTTTATGCAAGTCATACATCACTTTTTGTGTCCATGACTTCTCCATAACTCCTCCCTGTATCTCATAAATCTCATCCGCTATTTCATCATAAATTTTGTTATGGCTGATAACCAGAATGTATTTTTTCTTCTTAATTCTTCCCAGTTCCTCTGCAAAATTCCGCTCCGTCTTATCATCCAGATTGCTTCCCGGTTCATCCAGAAGGAGAAACGGGCTATCTTTAAATAAAATCCTTGCAAGAAATATTTTCTGCTTTTCTCCCAGGGATAGATTTTCCGGCTTCGTGATTACTTCTTTGTCTGCCGGAGGCAAATGCAGAAGCTCCTCTATTTTTTCATAACTTCCAGGTTCCGCTTTCCTGCCACACAGCACGTTTTCCCTGACTGTTCCGGGGAAAATAAAGTTTGGATAAAACAGGTAGCTGAAATGGTTTCTATATTTTGATGGAATCTGAATCTCTCCGTTTACCTCAATCTGCATCTGTTCTTCTGCAAACACACCTGACAGAATATGAAACAGTGTAGATTTCCCACATCCGTTTTCCCCTTTTATCAGAATCAATCCTGGCTCTTCTACTGAGAATTCTGGTATTTTATACAAGACAGACTGGTCCGCACGATGTAAGGTGACATTTTTAATCAGAAGTTCTCCTCCTTCACTGCCTGGAAGTTTTTCCTCCTGTTCCGGCAGTTCTACAAATTCTCTGGCACGTTTAAAATTTGCTTTCTGGCTCATAAGATCTGCCTGTACCATGGCAATATCCCCTAATGGTACGAACAAATAGACAATAAGCTGTAATACAAATAACAGTGTGCCAAGGTTCATCTGTGCGTTTACAACCAGATTGCCTCCCACAATTAAAATCAGCAGCGGCGCCAGGGTTGTAATAAATTTAGGCAGCTCCATAGTAAATAACAAAAAGAAGTGCTTCTTATTCTGCGTCTTATAAAATTGGGATAAGGTACTTTGATACCGTTTTAACATATAATCCCAGGAATCATTTAAGCCGATACTCACCTTTTGATTCAGTATAATATCCACTTCTCTCTGCCACGCATCCAGATTTTTCCGCTCTTCACTGACCAGACTTTGCAGTTTTCCTTTGTTTAAATAACTGGACACCAGATACAAAGGCGCCATAAGAAGTGCAATCATTCCAAGTCCATAATGTGTGCGGAAAATCAGAAAAATCACTACCAGCAATTCAATAAAATCTACGGGTACACAGATGAAATAATTCGCCAGAGTATAAACTGGAGTCATGTCATTAATGATATTAAAAATCTTACTTTTTGGCTCCTTTTCATACGCCGGAACCTGACATTTTGAAATCTTTTTGGCAATTTCCATACGGTAATCTTCTGCAACGCGATTCACATATACCTGGCTCATATACTTAGAAAAATAGAACTGAAATACATGAATGGCAACGCATGCCAATATCACAAAAACGACCCAGGCATAGGGAATACTCTTTCCTTTTTCTATCATTTCGTCTGTGAAATACAGGGTAAGAAATGACGGAATAAGCATAAACATAAAAGTCATAAGTTCCAGACAAATGCGCCCAAGACGGACCCTTAACGGAATTTCTGCAATACAAAGTTCTGACGTTTTCAACATACAGTTATCCTCCCTCTATACATACAAAATATTCTTATATAGATAGAACGGATGAACAGGGAAAAATGTTGAAAAAATCCTCCTTTTCTTTCAGGGTGCCAGAAAAAAGGAGCTGTCTTTCAACAGCTCCCACACATACTTATCACTTTCTACTGAACGATATACGGTATCATATACAAGAAGGTAAATGTCAGTCCCGTAAACAGCACAGCAGACAGCCCTCTGTCAATATTTTTCTGTAAAAGAAACGTCTTGTTTCTCATGGATAAAAACACCATAGGCAGAAATGGCAGGAAATAACGTCCCTGAACCCCTTCAATCACCCCATAAGTAACCGGTGTCCATCCAATCCACAGTGCCGCTAAAATTCCTAAAAACATCAAAAGACTCAATCCCAGGTTCACCCACCTGAATTTTGCATCTGGTTCATAAATAACCCGTTCTTCTCTTGTTGTACAGACACCTGCTGCAAAAAGTACCAGAACAAAACTGGTAATCACAAATGTTGGAATATAAACCTGCAGACTTCCTAATTGATTTCCCCACATGGAATTATAATAAAACTCACTCTTAAAAATTGCAGTATTAAACAGCACGCTGATACTATGAGGAATATCTCCCAGAATCGTTGCAATGGAATAGTTCACTGTAGCATCTTCTATTGCGCTTGGTGTTGCTCCTCCCACATGACTTGTCAAAAACTGGAACCGCATAATAATCAGCACTGCCAGACCTGCCACAAGAATTCCTGTATTAATCATCCAGTAGGCTTTTTTACTCTTATATTTTTCCTTTGGAATCAGGTACAACATACCTGCCATCAGGAAATAAAACATTTTACATGGCGCAATGACGCAGATAATAATTCCAAGGAAAAGGAAATCTTTCCATGTAACTTTGTCTTTTTTGCAAATTAAATACAAGGTATAACTAATAAATAACATACACAGGGCAAGTAATACACAGTCATAGGAAAAAGAACTTCCTAATTCCAGCGACATGGGTAACAGGGCAACTGTCATAATCACCATCTTTCCCCATGGGATTAGCTTAATAGAAAAGAAAATACACACTGTGAAAAACAGCATGGCAAATACTTTTCCCAGGTACAAAGTCCAGAATCCGCTAAATTTTAATAGGACACCAAGCATAACTCCCAGAATCTGAGGCAGATAACAGGTAAATGGAACATCCAGCTTCCCATGCCTTGCAACATTTCTTTCCATATCCCCGCTGGGATATTTGGCAGCTTCATAGACATCATGAAATTTTGCCAGACTTACCTGTGCTTCACCGCCAATATCACCATCTGTCCCACGACTGATTACATGGTTTTCTTCGTCAAAGATAGGTTCTTCACCCAGAAATTCATTGACAAACGCATAGGTTGTAGAAATATGAGTTCCCTCATCCGGAGCTGTATATGGAGGCAGGCAGAGAATAAATACCATTCCAAAAGTAAGCCCCAGAACCAGATAAACATACTCTAGCTTGCATTTCTTAATAAATGTCACAAAGGCAAATACCAGAAATCCAATTAAAATAATAGCGCACACCATCCAGTACCATTTCTGCATAAACCCAGAAGTACCGGTAAGCTGACAGGCAATGTCCGTATCCTTCACCTCTTCATTCTGATAGGTAAGGTCTCCGTTCTCATAAATATTCTCATTGGATGCAAACAATGCCAGTTGTTTTCCCTCTTCCAGAGACAGAACTTCCAGAGAAATTTCATATTCTTTCTGGAAACCATCCGTAATAATATCATCCAACAAAATTGAATGGTACTGATTATCCACTAAATCCTTTGCCTCAAAGGTTTCTTCCCCATAAATCTTTTCTCCGGAAGCATCTGAAAAGGCAGCCTTCAGTTTTCCATTCACCTGCTGTCCATAGGTTCCAAACCGGATAGAAAATCCTGCTATTTCATCCCTGGTTCCTACAACCGTCTGTCTGTATACATCCCCGGCTTTCAGATTCAGCACTTCTTCCGCACCGGTTTCACTTACGGTAGTCAGATATCCTACCGTATCTCCCAGACGCGGCTCCACTCTGGTTCCCTCATATTTATACAGAAAAAGGAATAAAAACACCCCTAAAACTAAAATTAAACCTATACTTTTTTGCTTACTCATTTTCTTCACTTTGGATGTTCCTCAATCTTTCTTCTAATAATCCCATTTCCTGTGTCAGACGTTTCAGCTTTTCCGAATTTCTGGAAAGCGCAGTTGACAGAGAAAATATAATAACCAACAAAAAACAAATTCCTATAAAAAACAGCATGTTTACCGGCGTCTGAATACCGCAGAGTCTGGAAACTACCGTAATCAACTGTGGGAAACATCCCATAACCAGGATGCTCACAGAAAGCAAAATCCACAAAAGTGCATAGCGCAGCCCCAGTTTCTGTTTCCTCACCTGCTGCAAAATAACTGCCAGAAAAATCAGCGCTATACCTACAACTAAAATTTGTGTACGCATATTCATTACTTCCGCCTCCTCATTCGTTCAATGATAATTGCCATGGAAACCTTCACCATATAATAAACAGACTTTTTCATGGAAATAGAGGAAACGCCTCCGGCACGTTCCTTCATAACAACAGGAATTTCCTCTATTTTCATGCCACAGTGCAGTACAGTAACTGCTGTTTCCGGCTCAGGATAATCCTTAGGATAGTCCTTTGCAAATTCTGCCATGACCTTTCGGTTCACCATACGCAGACCGGAAGTCGGATCGGTCACTGTTTTGCCGGTCATAAGCCGGATAAGCCAGGTAAAGAAACGAATTCCTATCCGTCTTGCTCCTGTTGACTGAAATCCTTGCTTTTCTATAAATCTGGAACCAATGACCATATCAGCCCCTGTCTCTTCCAGACAATCTGCCATTTTTTGCAGAAATGCCGCGTCATGCTGCCCATCTCCATCTACCTGGACTGCCATGTCATATCCATAACGGATACCATAGATATAGCCAGTCTGAACTGCTCCTCCAATTCCCAGGTTTACCGGCAGGTTAATAATGTGAAAACCATTTCTTTCACATATCTCCCTGGTATTATCTGTGGAACAATCGTTAATAATAATGTAATCAAAGTCTTTTGCATTTTTCTGAATATTTTCAATGGTTTTTTCAATGCACTCGCTCTCATTATAGGCGGGAATTATAATCAGTTTTTTTAATTTATCCTTCATTTTTCCTATCCTTATGACTCGTTACTGTGTTCTGCAAGAGTATATAGTTTTACCAGACATTTTGCAATAGGACCAGGCCAAAATTTACAAAACATTTCGTAATCCTCCTGTTTACGTGCATGGTCTCCCAACACCTTAGACGTCTCAGATTCTTCATGAATTCTGTGATACATCAGCGGCTGCTTCACATATACAAAGGACCCGCTCATTTTGGAAAGCCTTTCCCATGCCTGCCAGTCCACATCACTGCGATAGCCAAAAGTAAAAATTTTATCTGGAAGGGCTTCCTTTACAAAGGTCACGGAAGGACAACAGATAGGATCCCCAAAAGATAATACTCTTCTGCGTACCCACTTACTTTTCCAGAAACGCTCAATGGTAAGAGGTTTTAACATCAAACGTTTTATCTTTAAAATAGTATTTCCCAGACATATTTTCCCATTGCGCAATTCTCCGTAATCTGTAAATGCAATCAGCGGATTCTCAGCTCTATTCAAATGTTTGAGAATCTCTTCCAGATAATTTTTTTCATAAATGTCATCCTGATGAGCAATGGTAAACAATTCTGTTTCTACTTTGCTGCATCCATAATTCCAGTCGTCTGCTATACTGGCTTTCCCTGTGTTCACAACTACAGGAAGCTCATATCTCTTTGCAATTTCCTGTATAGAAGCATTTGGTGTTGACGTAGAAATCAAAATCCTGCTCTTTTTTGTCTGTTGGAGTAACGATTCAATACATTCCCCCAGGTACGGACTTTCCTTATATGCACATACTACAAATGTATGATTGTTCTCAGAATACTTCATGAGACAAATCTCCTTTTTCTTTTTTTCTGCTGCTTCTCATTCCCCACCAGATGGAGAATACCAAAATGATACATCTTAAAAGCATCAGTCCCACATACAGCAGGGATGCTCCAAGCATTCCCCACTGTTGAGTCATCATACCTGAAAATGGCAGAGAAATCAATAAGGTAAGAATATATCCGTACAAAATCAGCTTCTGGCAGCGCATAACCATCAGACCATAATACAAAATAACACCTGCTGCACTAAAGCCTCCGCCCAAAAGAAGCAGTATAAACTCTGTCTTATAAGGCGCCAGTTCTACACCATATATCCAGGACAATACCGGAATTCCCAGAAGATAACCACCACCTATTACAACCACGGTAAGTCCGCCTACAATCAGAAGTCCTTTTACAATCGTCCCCATAAATTTGCTTTTCTGATTCCCCACCCAATTTTCTGCCAGAGAAGTCAGCAGCGGTTTAAATGCAAACCCACTAAACAAATTAATCACAAATGCCGGCATAAACAGGATAGAGTAATACGTCTGATATTCCTTAGACATATACTGATCCATACCGTATTTTGGGAGATTGCTGAGGTATTGAAGTACAAAAGCTCCCACAAACAGCGGAAAACAAGATATCAGAAGTCCCTTAATCTGATTCCACTGGAATCTGATGCGGATAGAAACCATTTTTTTGGCTTCCGGAACATTCAAATAAAAAACTGCAACCGCAGAAATAAGAATCGTAAGGATACAGGATATCAGAAGGCTTCTGGTAATATAAAGGAATAAAACAAAGCCAAGCATGGTAATCAGCATTCTGTAAAAAAGCGCCTTTCCTGCTATATAAAGCTTCTTATGCTGCTGAAACATCCCGTGAAATACATCCTCAAATGCATCAAATACTTTTAACATACAAATGAGAATCAGCACGATTGCCTCTTCCGTAAAGCCCTCATGGTAGAACCCATATGCCACAGCGCATAAAATCATTGCCAGACAGGTAATGATTCTCGCTGCCAGATACGTTTCAAATTTAAAAACTTCACGAACATCCGTTGCCTGATAGGTACGAATTTCATAGGCTCCCACTGTCTGAAGCTGCTGGGACACTGCATATCCAAAAGCAAATACGCCTCCCACATAAGGCCCCATAATCCTGGTCACTGCCCATAAGACAACAACCGAAAATACAGCAGTAATCCCACTTCCCATGGTATTCCAGAAATAATCTTTCTTTACTTGACTTTGCATATTTTTATCCATTCTTATTCGTTTTCAGCCTTTCTCCCCGGCGTGTAATCACCTAGTTCCAAACGATACGGAAAATGATTCTTTCTCTTCTCTGCTGGTGGCAGTTTCATATAATCTCCGTATGTTGCTGTAAGCATCTCTTCGATTTTATTTGGAAAATTTAATTCCAAATGCTCAAACTTCAGCTTTTTCAAAGGATACACCTGGCTTTTTTTCAGCACATCTTCATAAGGTTGGGAACTGCACAAATAACCAAGCGTATCCGTTCCAACTCCATTATATTTTGTGCAGGCAGCCATACATCTGCCATAGAGCCAGTTATGAGAAACATGAAAAGTCTTTAAAAGCACATGAACACAGGCACAAATACCATGAATCACCTTTTTTGTCATTCCCTGAAATGGTAATACCGGATAGGGAACTTCACGGAGAATCATAATTTTGCTCCAAAACCAGGCCGGCATTGCCTGACGCCGCAGCTTTTTCGGGTCATCACTGACTTCATCCATGGGGTATAAATCCAGGAAAATCCCAAACTTGCAGGGAACACCTTTTAAAGATTCTTCCCAGAAAACAGTTCCTTTTTTACACCATCTGGTAGTCATAAGGGGATAATGTTCATCTGTTGTGGCATTTAAGAAATAGTAACGGTCACCATAATCTCGCTTGGCAATTTCTACGAATTTCTCAAAATCCTTTCTTGGCATATTGATATCAATATCATCATCCCAGGGAATAAATCCTCCATGCCGCAAAGCTCCAATGCCAGTACCTGCAAAAGCAAAATATGTTAAATCGTGTTTTTCACAAATCTCCAAAAAGCACTCTAACATCTCCAGTTCAATCTCCTGAACTGCTTTTAACGTATATGCATCATATTCTCTTCCCATTTTCTCTCTTGTTTCCTTCCATTTTCTCATTATAAGCCTATCTGAACTTCTAGGCAAGCCTTCTTCCTTTAAAATTCATAAGCGGCTTTTCAATATATCGGTACAAAAGGTATCCTCCTGCAACAGCAAAAGGAATGGCCATTCCCATATTCCAGTAAGGTGACATTGTGTCTCCATGCATCCATACAATCACCTGTTGTATCGGATACGCACATAAATAAATTCCATAAGAAATATTGCCTGCTTTTCCCACTTTTTCAGATACCTGTTTTACAGCAAAACACAAATAAAACAAAATATATGGAAAACACAGCACCATTGCCGCATTCACCAGCTGCAGGGGAACTGACAGGACTAATGCAGACATGTGCCACCAAAATACCGATTTCTTAAAAATAACCTTGTCTCTGTATACAAAAAACAAAATACCCATATAAAATAAAAGCATGGGTCTGATAGTAGGGGTCAGCCCGGATACTCCTGCTTTTCCTGCCACAAAGTAGATTCCTAAGGTTCCAAAAATCACCAAAGGAATACTAAATACACACTTTTTCTGCTCCAGAAATTTTAATTTCCACATAACAAAACATGCTATGTAGCAAAGAAATTCTATAGGCAGCGTCCATAAAACTCCATTGACTGTAGGCAAATAAGGATTATCCCGAAACACCCCCGGAAGGTTGTGCTGTAAAAGCAAAACACCATTGAGCAGGTAACGGTATACCTGGGTGTCTTTAAAATACTCTGACAGTCTATACTCTGTTACCAAAGGCCCTAATAAAAATGCTGACAGGAATACCACAACCATAAGACATGGAAAAATACGAAGTATCCGTATTTTAAAATATGTAACTCCATTTTGCACACGGTTCATGCTTTTCGCTATAAAATATCCTCCGGCGCAAAAAAAGACAGACACTGCAGCGCCTCCCAGAGACATCACTCCATCTGTAAGTTTCATGAACCATTCATTCTCAGAACTGCCTGCCGCTAATGCAAAAGAATGACTTGCTACCACAAACACAGCTGCCAAAAACTTCAGCAGCTGTAAATTATTACTCTTTCCTTTAAACTCCGTTAATCTCATGTATCTATCTCTTCCTCAGTCTGTCCGTAAAACTGCTGTACCTGATCTACAGTAAACAGGCCATAATTTTGTGGCAGGTTTAGCTTCTTCAGACTTCTTCCGGTAAATGCCTCCTGCTGAAAATATTCTTCGCCGGAGAATTGTTCATACCACTTTAATACACAGTCTATATTTGGTGTTTCTTCCTGGGCAATCACAGCAAACGCTTTGATAATGCACAGACCATACGGAAAATCCTCCTGAAAATACCGGGAGCTTTTATCCGGCACATATCCATCTCCCTTTTTCTTCATTGGTGACCAGATATTCTGAAAAGCCGGAATATGGCTGATTTTCTCAGTCATTTGTCTCTTGTCCTGTACCTCATAATGCTTTTTCAAAGAAACTACCTGATGCAAATCCAGGTTTGGAAATTTTTTACAGATGTTCTGAAGTTCCCGGTCACAAGCCAGAAGCATTTCTGAGGACTCTTCGGTCCACTGGGCATAAAACTGAATATTTTGGTCATATACCATAGGTTCTTCATAATCACGGAACATTGTATACAGCCTGGTTGTATGCAAAATAGGATTTGACGGTGTCAGCGTAACATTCAGATAATTACTGACCTCCCTTGCCGGTATACCAAGCAGCTCTTCCACTATTTTACAGACTTCCCTTGTTCTGTTTTTGGGAATAGCTCCAATCTGAACTTCTTTCTTTCTGCTGGTTACATTTACAGCTTTCCCATATTCTCTGATTCTGGCAATGCTGTGTACCCGCTGAAAACCAAATAGAACACAGCCTTTTTCAAGAACCTCCCGGCAGCAAAACTCACATCCACCGCTTCCCGGAACAATTCCAAGATAAGTCCCTTTCTTCAAAAAAGGGGTCATCTCCTTGATTTTTTCGCAAAACACATTAGACGGCAAGGTAGAAAAAATCACATCTGCCTGGGAAAGGATTTCCATGGAATCTGTAATCCTATGAATTCTGCCAAAGTGTACCTCTTCCTGTTCTAAATCATATACTTCTATTTCATGGCTCCAGCTTTCCGGTTTTCCGGTAAGCAGATCTACCTGATATCCTCGAAAAGCCATGTCCACCGCTAAAACACTTCCAATATTTCCTCCGCCAATCACACAAACTCTCATGTTCTTCACACTCCAAATTCTGCTCTCATGGCGTCAATAAGCTTCTGATTTTCTTCCGGACGTTTCACCGCCAGACGGATATAGGATTCTCCTTCAAAGCCTTTCTTTCTGGACAAATCCTTAATCAAAATATTGTACTTGTTTAAAAGAACTTCTGCCAATTCCCTGCTTGTCTTATTTCCAATTAAACGACACATTACATAATTTGCCTGGGAAGGCAGAACCTCCAGAAACGGACAGGCAGACAATACATTTACATATTCTCTGCGAACCTCTTTAAATTTTTCCAGAGCTTCTTCATAGTTTGATTTATATTTTTCAAAAATCTGCATATAGAACTCTCCAAAAGAGTTAATATTCCAAATCGACATGCGTTTTTTCAGGAAAGTAATCAATTCTTCATCCCCAGACGCCAGAATTCCCAGGCGCAGTCCCGGTACTCCAAAGGATTTTGAAATACTTTTTACCACAACCATTCCCGGATAATTTTTTATAATCTCTTCATCTAATAAGGATGCAGACTCATTGGTATCTGCAAAATCCACAAAAGATTCATCCACAATAAACTGAATCCCTTTCTTTTGCGCCCAGTCTGCCATTTTCAGCACATCCTGCTTTTCAATATAATTTCCAGATGGATTGTCAGGATTGATTAAAACAAGATTTTTAATATCTTTATCCTCATAAAATGTCATGAGTTCTTCCGCTGTGTAGCGAAATGCCGGTCTGGAAGCAAAAAACGGTACGATTTCATTTTGTTCTTTTCTGTTTGGATATTCTTCAAACGTAGGATAAATCATACCTGTCTTTCCCTGGCCTGATTCCATCAGTTCCTTAATCAGTTCTGCTGCTCCATTTCCAACACAAACCTGTTCCTTATGTAGTCCATAGTATTTTGCAGCCAGCAGGCTGTTCACTTCCATGCCGGAAGGATACTCACACAGAAGTCTTTCAAAATTTGCTTTCATTTCATCTATAAGCTTCTGGTTTGGATAAAAAGGATTTACCAGATAACAAAAATCCAAAAGCTGTGGATATCTCCAGTATCCACCCCAGCGTCTGCTGAATTTATCCAGTTTTTCTTCTTTTTCTGCAAAAATAGACTCAGCAATATTCAAATCCTGCACATCGTCAATTTCATACCACGCTTCCTGTCCAAGTGGCTCTGCTTTGATTTCCGGTTTATCTAAAAGGGTAATCACTTTTAAAACCTGCTCATAATATTCATTATTTCCCAGGGCTTTGCTATACGCTTCCAGAAATGGAACATAATGACTTGTAGAAAAATCCTTGCTGAATTTATAAATGTTCACAGTTTTATAATATTTTGGTATTTCCTGGAACTCAAAATCTTTTTTTCCTAAAAAATTCTTAATATTATTTTCTTCATCCAACGTAACTACTGTTCCGTCCATCCAGCTTTCAAATTTTGCAACCAGAGCCAGACTTGGATAAGGGTTATCCAGAAGTCTTTGCAGCACTGCATCCTCAAAAATCAAATCAGATTCCAACAAAATGGTGTCATCTTCTGTCAGATAATTTCTTGCCAGAAACAGAGAATAAATATTATTGGTTTTATAATAAATTTCATTATTTACATAGACAATAGGTGTATGAACGTCTAAAGTTTCAATATAATCCATTAGTTTTTTGCCTTCATAACCAACCACCACCACAATTCGTTCCAGATTTTTCTTATCAAGCTGAGAGAGCATACGTTCAATCAGGGTTACGCCATTTACCTCCACCATACATTTTGTGGCATTACTTGTCAGTTCTTTTAACCGCTTTCCCATGCCGGCTGCCAAAATCATTGCCTGCATACTTTTTTCCTCCGTTTTTTCTTCTTTTCTCTTCTGAATTTATTTCTTATTTTTTACAGACATTTTAAATGCACGTAATCTTAAATATAACATTGTTTCTTTTTTTTTCAATGTCCATTGTCTCTTTTTTTACGTTCCTGTCAAAACCTTATTCAAAATGTCTGCCAGAGGTTCCATGGCGTTCATTTCCTCCTGCACAGTATTGGTCTGAGCCCCACATTCCACCAGCAGTGTTTTGGGTCTTAGATGCAGATTATACCGGTATCCGCGAAGATAAATGGTTCTGGCTAAGTCCGGGTAATATTTCTTAGACTCCAGCATCATTTGCAGGGAAAAAGCCAGATTTTCTTTAATATAGGGATTTGGAAGATAGCTGATTTCTCCATTCTTATTGGTTCTGCTCAGTCCGTTAAAAAACATAATTTTGGCAGTCTCTTTTCCGTTTACATTAGTTACCAGCCGCTTACCTTCCGGCACACCATCTCTGTGCAGATCAATAACCACCTCCACGCTGGGATTTTCCTCCAGAATCTGGCTGATTCGTTCCTGGGCAAAGGTGTACGCCTGGTTCCTGTCCAATTTCCCATCTACAATGTCAAAGGTATCTGTAACATGAATGACATTATAGCCATATGTATCCCTCAAAAGTGTAGCTAAATATGCCCCCACTCCTACAATCGTTGTAGAGGGATCTCCCGGAACGGAATCAATAAACTCCTCCTGAGAATGGCTATGATAAATAAGAATCTGCGGCTGCTCTTTCCCGGTCTGCATCCTCAAATCCATCTGCACCAGCTCCGGCGCATTTAACTGCTCGCTGGTAATACTGGTGGTTTTATCCACTGTATAAAAACTTCTCATTACAAAATCAAAGTCCTGAAATTTTTCCAAAGGAATATCCGTAACCGGAGCTTTTTCCATTGTCCCGGCAACAGTTTCTTCTGTATTCTCCCCGCTGTTCTGGGCATCCACACCTCCTGTGTTCTCATAGCCTGACTCCGGAGGCCCTGCTTCCTGATTTTCTTCCAGAAGTTTTGCCTCCAGAAATTCTGAATTTTCCTCTGCGATTTTCCTGCTGATTTTGGAATCTTCCAAAAGACTTCCCTGCTCTTCTGTCCTGTCCGGCATAAATACAGGTATCTGCGCTCCGATTTGTCTCAGCAGCCACGTAACTGCAGTTTCCCCGCCGTGTTCTTCCACCATCCCTGGAAGATAGGTTTCCATGGTTTGCTGCTGCACTTTACGCATCATCTGCTCCCAGGTTTCCTCATCCAGTTTTAATCCTTTTATCACAATATCTGCACCCAGAATCACCATAAGAATCCACAGCACAATAGAAACAATTCGTTCTGCATCTTTTTTCTTCAATCAATCACCTCATATCTATATATGAGACAATCCTTTTCAATTATGCCTCTGCTTTTGCAAATGTAAGATTCAGTCCTTCAGATATGGTATAGGAAAGTCTTTTTATGGTTTCATCTACATCCTTTGGAGTCATGAACATGCTGTGCAGAGACGGGGTAATCATCTCTTCCAGAAATTCTTTTTTCTCCTGTTCCTCCAGAGCATCCAGCAAATGAGACATGGCATCCTGAACAATTGTCGCTGCATCTACTACTGTAGGCACTCCGATTCCAATTACCTTCACTCCAAGAGTGGTTTCACTTAGTCCATTTCTGTGATTCCCAACCCCGGAACCGGGCTGAATCCCTGTATCTGTAAGCTGAATGGTACGATTCAGTCTTTTCACGCTTCTGGCTGCCAGCGCATCAATGGCAATCACCACATCTGGTTTGGTCTCTTCCACAACACCTCTGATAATTTCCATGGTTTCCATTCCGGTTTGAGCCATCACTCCCGGAACCAGCCTGCTGACAGAATGTACACAGGTTTCTCCCATACCCAGGGTTCCATATTCCTGAATGAGGTGTCTGGTAATATGCAGGTTTGAAATCACATCCGGACCCAGGGAATCAGGGGTAATCTCCCGGTTTCCCAGTCCCACAACCAGCGCTTTCAGCTCTCCTTTCTCTGGCAGCAGCTTTTTCATATGTCTGGCAAGTTCCCTGGAAATTTCCCTGTGATAGTCCTCATCCGGAACAGACAGATTCGGCGCTTCCATGGTAATGTAAATCCCCTGTGGCCTTCCCATGGTTTTCGCCCCATTTTCGGTTTCAATTTTCACCACTGTGGTCTTGATATCTTTTTCTTCATTATAATTTTCTTCAATTACCACTCCCCTGATTTCCACCTGGTCCTCTTCAAACTTTTCTTTTGTCTCCAAAGCTAAATCTGTACGAATTCTTCCCATTTCCCTTTTTTCCCTTTCCTTCATGCTTGTTTCTTCTATTTTTTGCAGTTTCAGGGATTTTATGTATTGACATTTACCTTTAAATCAACTAGAATAAAAAAGCATGTAATATCGGAGAACACCGTGTCCTTCTCCGATGAAGATAAACGATAAATCATAAAACTGGAAAAGATTATATTTGGAGGTGTACGCTTTGGCTAACATTAAATCTGCAAAAAAAAGAGTATTAGTAAATCAGAAAAAAGCTGAGAGAAACAAATCTATCAAATCAGGAGTTAAAACTTCTATCAGAAAAGTAGAAGCAGCAGTTGCAGCAAAAGACAAAGAAGCAGCAGTTGCAGCATTACAGAATGCAATCTCTACTATTGATAAAGCAGCTACAAAAGGTGTTTATCACAAAAATACTGCTGCAAGAAAAGTTTCCCGCTTATCTAAAGCAGTAAACACACTTGCATAATTTATAGACTTATTTTTATAAAAAAGCAGCCGGACTGTCCGTCATCAGTCCGGCTGCTTTTTTATCTGCTGAATTTTACCAGAAGAAGTTCTACACTCATGGCATCTGTCATGATTCCTGTTTTTACTTTTGCTTCTGTACTCACACATTCCTCCACAGCTTCTCTTAAGGCTTCTGTGGTATATTTTCTGGCATAGGTCATATAATTTCTCACCACAAAAGGCTGCAGTCCTGTTTTCTTCCCAATGCTGCTCTGGTCATGCCCTTCTGCTGCCAGTTCCTTCACCTGCATAATCAAGTTAAACTGTCGGGCAATCAAAAACAAAATTCTCATAGGCGGCTCTTTCAAAGCCAGCAAATCATAATACAGCTCCAGAGCTTTGTTCTGATTTTTCTCCGTCATTGCCCGAATCATATCAAAAATATGATTGGATATCTGGGTGGTACATACCGCTTCTATATCTTCTTTTGTAATAACTTCTCTCCCCATGGTATAACACAGCAGTTTTTCCAGTTCTCTCTCAATATTCCCCATGTCTGTTCCTGTTTTCGTAAGAAACAGTTCCATATCACTTCTGGTAATTTTGCGCCCCTCACGGTTCAGAATTCCAAGAACCCACCGCATAATGGTATTACTGTCCTGCTGCCCAACTTCTACAATCCTTCCATATTTCTTTACTGCCTTGTACATACGGCTTCGTTTGTCCACTTCACTTTCCACAAACACCATACATAAATACTCCGGCAATTCTCCCAGATATTCCGGCAAATCCTGACACTGGTTTTTAAAAAATCCGGTATCCTCCAGAAATATCACTCTTCTTTCCGCAAAAAAAGGCATGGTTTCACCCAGGTCAATAACAGCTCTTGGCTCTGTTTTCTTTCCTTCAAAAATTGAAAAATTCATGGTATCCCCATCCGGCACCAGCGCATTTTTTAATTTTTCTTTATATTGCTTCTTTAAGTAATCTTCCTCTCCGCACAGGAGATAGACCTTCTTAAAATCCTGATTTTTAATATCTTCCTGTAAACTTTTCATTCCAATCCCCCTGGAGTTTTCTCTTGATTCCTGCTCATTTTATCACGATTTTTGCCCTGTGAAAAGAAGGGATTTCTCACATACATCCCCACTGCTCCTTCTTTCCAGGTTATGAAGATTCTTTGGACCCTGGTTTCCAGCCTTTCCATCACTTCCCGGTGTGGATGCCCATAGGAATTATCCTTTCCACAGGAGATTACTGCCTGTTTGGGCTTCACACAATCTAAAAATGTCTCTTTGCTGGAGTTTTTAGAGCCATGATGGGCTACTTTTAAAACTTCCCATGTAACAGAACACTCTTGAAGCAGTTCTAAAACCTGTTCCTCTCCTTTCCCTTCCACATCTCCTGTGAATAAAACATCAAAGTCCCCCTGGGAAACGTGCAGAACCTGAGAACTCTCATTGCTGTCCTCATAAATCTGCCCTGGCCCCAGACACTCAATCAGCAAATCCTCGTCCCTGATTTTGCTTCCCTTTTGAATATAAACCACCTGGCATCCCGCCTGTTTTCCCAGGTTCTCCAGCTTTTCAAGCTCTTTTGTTGTACCGGCACACTTGGACAGGAACAACCGTTCCACCTTTAGCTGGGTTTCTTTTGTTTTCACCATTTCCAAAAGTTCCTGAATTCCATTGACATGATCCTGGTCCATATGAGAAACAAAAATCCCCTGAAGCCTTCTTATGCCGGATGCTTTCAAAAAAGGCAAAATCCTGTATTTTCCCACCTTTGACACTGTGGTGCTGCCGCCATCTATGAGATAGCAGGTTCCTGACGCTGTTTGTATACAGGCACAGTCTCCCTGTCCCACATCCAGAAAAGTAAGTTCCAGAGAGCCTTTGGGGATGGGAATCAGAAGCAGCAAAACCGCAATCCCGTACAGGATTTTCATCCCTTTTCCTGTTTTTCCTGCAGGGGAAATACTTTTTCTAAAAAGTACCAGAGACGCAGCCACATAATATAGCACACAACACCAGAGTTCCGGTTGTCCGGCAATCCACAGGGAGCCCGGCAGCATTTTCAATATTCTTCCCATAATCAGAAACACTTCAAGAATCCCACTTGCCACAAGTCCTGCCAACTGTCCCGGCAAAGTCACTGGCAAACACCCAAACACTCCCCCTGCCAGACCGGATAAGAGCAGAAGTTCGGACAAAGGCATGAAAAAGATACTGACAATACTTCCCCAGATTGGCAGTTCATAGAAAAAGTACAGCACCAGAGGCAATAGCAAAAACCACACCGACACGCTGGAACGCACTCCCTCTGTCAGCACTGCCAGACCTCTTCCTTTCTTTTCTTTCCCTTTTTGAAACAAAATGGGATATACCATTGCCAGACCAAGAACTGCTCCAAAAGAGAGTAAAAAACTGCTGTCATAAAGATAATATGGACTTTCACAGAGCAGAAGAATCGCTGCCAGAGAAATCCCAGACAAAAAGTCATAGGTTCTCTTTGCCAGAAATGCCCCTGATGACACTGCAAACATAATGGCAGCACGCATAACAGAAGCCCCGCTTCCGGTCAGCCCTCCATAGAAAAACATGGCTCCTGCTGACAAGGCAATGGAAGCTCTCCTTGGCACAGAACATCTGCAGAGAAGTTTTAGCAGACCACCGCCTAAAATAGATAAATGCAGGCCAGAAATGGCTAGAATGTGGGAACATCCCAGAATCTGGAATAACAGTGTATCTTCCTTGTCCATATTTCCTTTTTCCCCCAGCAGCATAGCTTCCAAAATCCCTGCCTTTTCTTTTGAAAAGCTTCTGGAAAGCCCTTTTTTCATCCTGTCTTTTACCTGCTCCTGAAAACGTAACAGGTAATCATAATTTTCCTCCAGCACCTGAACCTGGTTTGCATCCTGATACCATTTAATCTTCCTGGCATAATAATACGCTCTTTCATGAAATTGTCCAGGGTTTCCAGGTAACGGTATTTCTTCCAGCGTACCGGATACAAGTACCCTCATTCCTTCCCCAAGGGGTGCCGGAATTTTTTCCTGTTTCACCGTTACTTTGATTCCATCTAATGGGTATTCCTTCTGAATTGCACTTTGTGATGTGTGATTGTTTCTTGACGTGTTTGTCTGACTGATTAGAACTGCTTCTTTTAGATAAAATATAGATTGATACTCATAGGTATCCAAGTGATAAAGAGTGCCTGCCACCTGAACAGGCTTGTTTTTTGCATCTATGGGAAGATCAGGCGGATCATACCCCAGCACAGGTATTCCCGCCTTTCCCAAAAGCCACAAAATCACTGCCCATATCAGGGCTGCTATACATAAGGGCCTTTTTCTCATTCCTGCTCCTCTTTCTTATCCTCCATGAGACGGTAATCTGCATGGTAAATCTGATCCAGCTTCATACTTTCCCTGAAAATCATTTTTGTTTCACCTTCCACGGAAATCTGTACCCCACGCACATTGCAGGCATCCGTAAGAGAATTCACAATAGAATAAATCGGAAGTTCCTCCTGAACATCCATGGTATCCGACAGAAAGCTTTTATCCAGATTCACATAGCAAATCCCTTCAACAATGGAGACTCCCAAAATTTTCGTATTGGGAGACAGGGTAGGTTTCAGTTCTTCCGAATTTGGTCCTTTTAAAAGCCTTTCCACAACTTCCCGTTCCAGAGGAACATTGCTGCTGTAATACACGGATATGGTCTCTTTTTTCAGACTGTCTCCATCCTGATCTGCAAAATACAAGTTCAGGCTGGTATTCATATAAGAATTAATGTTCTCCCCTTCATTTTCTACAAAGGTATTCTTATCCATTTTTCCCAGCAGCATTCCGGAAGCATCGGTCATAGGTTCACCTTCATCCAGAAACTCCACATAACTGACGCCCGGAATCTGTGTAAAGGCCTTCACAATCCCTGCCCTTGCCAGAATTTCTCTTGTATTCTTCATCTTTTTATACTCGCTGTTAAAATCCACTGTAACTGTCTGCCCTTCGTAAGTAACATCCTGAACCAGAACATTGCTGGGAAGAAGGCTTAAATAGCCTTCCTCTGGCAGGTCTTCTCCTATTTTCCCGGCAATTTCTTTTACCATAGCATCGGAAGTACGTTCCGTTGGGACATACTCTGCAGTTTCCAGGGCTGTTTCCTTTGGCGACAGGTAGTACATATAATATTCTGCTGTATCTTCAGTCTCTTCTTTTTTACTGCACCCAAGGGTACAGGGAAGGATACAGACTGCCAGCAGAATTGCTGCTGCTTGTTTCCATTTCTTCATTTTATCAGTACCTCTTACGCAATATAATTCAGAGGAATACGCACAGAAAACGTAGTTCCCTTTTGCTCTTCGCTCTTTACCTTCACTGCGCCTCTGTGCATGGCTATGGCATTTCTGGTAATTGCAAGGCCAAGACCTGTTCCTCCGATTTCCCTGGAATGGGATTTATCCACTCTGTAAAAACGCTCAAAAATCTTATCTATGGAATCCTTTGGAATTCCAACTCCTGAATCTGCTACTGTAACATAAAAATATTTGTGATCTGCATTAAGCGTTACGTGTACCCAGCCATCCTCTACATTATATTTAATTCCGTTTTCTACCAGATTAGACAATGCCAGACTCAATTTCACCTCATCTACTTCCGCTACAATAGGACGATAGGTTTCCAGCACCAGTTCTACTTTTTTCTTGTCTGCAATGGGTTTTAAACGCTTCAGAATGCTCTCCATAAGTTCATTAATATTGACCTTTTCAATATTCAGATCAGAAGCCTTCTTATCCATTTTTACCAGAGCAAGCAAGTCTGTAATAATCTTGTTCTCTCTGTCGATTTCCACTGCAATATCCTGCATAAATTCCTTATAAAGCTCTACCGGAACATCTTCCTGCCCTACCAAGGAATCCGCCAGCACCTTGATGGAAGTCATAGGTGTTTTCAACTCATGCGACACATTGGCCACAAATTCCTGGCGGGAATCATCCAGAACCTTCATTCTCTTTAGCATCTTATTAAACACACTGCTAAGCATCTGGGTTTCTGAATAATCCGGAACAGAAATCTCCTCATCCAGATATCCGTCTGTCAGTTCTTCAATGGCCTTGCTGACTCTGGTAAACGGTTTTACCAGGCTCTTGGATAACAAATATCCCAGAACCAGCACCAGAATACTAATTGCCAGCATCAGCAAATTTCCCCTGTGTTCCAGAATCTCAATGCTGTCTCTGATTTCTCCTGTGGAGATACTTACCAGCATTACACCATCAATTTGTTTACTCTTGCCATCTTTCAGAGATACGGTCTGCTCGATGTAATCATTGCTTTCATCATAATAGCTGGTATCCACTCCTCCAAAGCACTGAATCACTTCTTCAGACAGCATATATTTTCCTTCATCAATATCATAGGTATCTTTAATAATACGTCCGCTTCTGTTAATAATCAGAATCCGCCCATTATATACGGTAGACAGAATAGATAATTCTCCATTAATAACTTCGGACTGCTGATACTCCAAATATCCCTCTTTCATCAACTGATTCCCCAAAATATCACATTGGTTCTTCACATTCATTTTCTTCCATTCCACTGCCCGATTTTCATAACTGTTGACAATCACTTTCTCTATAATCAGGCAGGGAAGGATTCCGATAATCACCAGAAGCACCATAATCCGGAATCTGAGGCTTTTAAAAAAGGATTGTTTCATCTTCTCTTTCATTGTTTTCTATCCCTGAAAATAATATCCAATGCCCCATTTTGTATGAACATATTTCGGATCGCTTGGAACGGTTTCAATTTTTTCTCTCAGCCGGCGGATATGGACATCAACAGTACGCACATCACCCGGATATTCATATCCCCATACCAGGTTCAGAAGATTTTCGCGGCTGTATACTTTATTGGGATTTTTAGCCAAAAGCTCTAAAACATCAAATTCCTTTGCAGTCAGATTAATCTCTCTTCCTCCAATAAAGACTCTTCTGCCCTCACAGTCTAATTTTAATTCACCGATTACCAGTGTTTTATCTGAAGCTTCCTTTTTCTCTTCTTTTCTGGCTCTTCGCATAATCGCCTTAATTCTGGCCTTGACCTCCAAAATATTAAAAGGCTTGGTAATATAATCGTCTGCGCCATACTCCAGCCCAAGAATCTTATCCATGTCTTCTCCTTTGGCTGTGAGCATAATAATCGGTACAGAAGAAAACTCCCGAATCTGCTGGCACACTTCCAGCCCCGTCAGCTTTGGCAGCATAATATCCAGCAGTATCATATCATATTCCTTTGTTTTTGCCTTTTCCAGAGCCTCCTCTCCATCATAGGCACAGTCTACCTCCATGCCTTCCTGCTCCAGACTAAACCGGATTCCTTTTACAATTAATTTTTCATCATCCACTACCAGAACTCGTCTACTCATTGATTTTCTCCTTGTTTTAATCTACGCATATGTAATCTGCAATTTTTTCATATGTTTTCCCTTTAATGCCCGGTACCTCCTGGATTTCCTCCACACTTTTAAATCCACCTGCCTGCTGGCGGTACTCCAAAATAGCCTGGGCGCGTACTTCGCCAATTCCCGGAATCTCCTGAAGCCCTTCTAAGGTAGCTGTGTTCAGATTCACCTTGCCTTTTGTCTCCTCTTTTGGCGCTGCTGATTCCTGTCGGGCAGACGCCTCTTCTGAAGTCATTCCCTGGGCTTTGAAAGCTTCTGTTTCTTCCTTGGTATAAACCAGAATTTTCTCGCCATCAGTCAGGGTGGCGGCCTGGTTCATCCACTGCGCATCCGCCTGTTCCAGAAAACCTCCGGCTGCCTCAATGGCTTCAAACACCCTGGCATTTTCCGGCAGCTCATAGACTCCCGGCCTTGCAACCGCTCCGCTTACATCCACCCAGATGCAGGCAGGTTCTGCCAGAATCTCCTTTTCAGCTTCTTCCTCCGGTTCTCCTTTTGATTCTTCTTGTACTTCTTCTTTTGGCTGATTCTCCTGATTCTCCTGTCCCACATCATCCAGAATAATCTCTGTCCCCTGTTTTTTACAGGAACACAGGCATAAACTGAAAACCAGAAAAAACCACACGATTCTTTTTTTGTTTGTTCTACACATTGCTTTTCCTCCCCATTTTCCGTAAAAGAGAAGCATCTGTATACAACTGACTCTATTGTAACGAATTTATGTTCTTATTACAATATCTAATTCAGAAGTTATACACATTTCTCTTTTCTTTCTTTTTTCTATTGTATCTGTATTGGAAATTACAGCAGAAACGCTGACGTGCTACTTGAACTGTTATAATTATATTATCACATTCCTCTTTTTCTGGCAAATCAAAAAACAGCCGCTTTTTCCCGGCTGTTTTTGTCTATTTTTCCCATTTGAATAAAATAATTCCACCAATAGCCATTGCCATACCTATTAGCTTTCTCCACTGAAATTCCACCTTGTCTACTCCAAACAATCCCATAAGCTCTATGAGATACGCCACAGCAAGCTGAGCTACCACAATAAGCATAGCCGCTTTGGCAGGTCCAAGAGCAGACATGCTCTGAATCACTGTAATAGTAATAAAAGCTCCGATTACGCCTCCCAAAAGAATATATTTGTGTTCTACCCTTGCCAGTGTTCCAATGCTTTGACGTCCTGTAAAAAACCAGGCGGCAATACAAACCAGCAAAGCAGAAAACTGCACCCAGCCTGTAGAAACCCACAAACTGCTCTGCTTCGTAAGTTCTGTGTTAAAAACTCCCTGCACACTCATCAAAGCTCCTGAAAGCAGTGCAATCAAAATCCCCCACATGCTTCATTCCTCCAATATGAATTTGTTTTCAAATTCAGTGTTTACCAAGAAGAGCAAAATTATACCTGTCACTTAAGAGATTTGTCAAAAATCCCAGGCCAATGCTAAGCAGCGCGGCTGCAAGTCCTACTACAACCCAGCCAAGTCCCAGGGAATAAAATGGAAGCTTATGACACATTTCTCCCAAAATGCCCAAAGGTACTTTTGCCTGATCCAAAACATAAATCACGCTGATACAGCCAACCCCTGTAATGGTCACCGGATAAAGATAACGGTTATTTTTCATCCAGGAATCACATAATCCCAAGATAATCAGCACTATGGACATTGGATAAATGGCATTTAAAACAGGTACGGACAAACCTAAAATCGTATTCAATCCCTGGTTGCAAATCAGGAAAGAAAATCCAGTAATCACGCAAACCCATTGCTGATATTTCAACTTAGGAAGAAGCTTTGCAAAAAACTGGGAAATAGAAGTAATCAGTCCCACACAGGTTGTTAAGCAAGCCAGTGTAAAAATTGCCGCCAGTAAAACAGCTCCCGGTCCGCCAAATAACTGAGACACAATGCAGCGCAGTGTCCATGCTCCGTTTTCCTGAATCGGATATACCCCTGAACTTTTCATTCCCATATAAGCCAGCATGAAATAAACAATGGATAAAATACTTCCGGCAAACACACCGGCTTTCACGGTATAATGCATAACCCGTTTTTTCTTTTCAATCCCCATATTTTGAATGGTAACGGAAATCACCAGTCCAAAATTCAGCGCCGCAATGGTATCCATGGTCTGGTAACCTTCCAGAAATCCTTTCACCGCAGGATTTGCCAGATATTCTGCCTGTGCTTCTGCTACCTCTGTTTTCCCTCCAGCTAAAAAGCTCACAAACAAAAATACTAAAAGGAGAAGCAGTGACGGAGTCAGCACCTTTCCAATCCTTTCCACTAATTTTTTCGGTGTCAGAGCCAGCCAGGCTGCCAGCACAAAAAACACCAGAGAATAAGCAGCCATACACCAGTTTAAAGGTACGTTTTCCGGAAGATATGGTGCTACTGCCATTTCAAAAGGTACCGAAGCTGCCCGCGGAATACCAAGCCCCGGCCCAATGGACAAATAAATCAATACAGTAAAAATAATGGCAAACCTTGGCCCCACCTTTCCAGCCAGGCAGTCAAGCCCCTGAAATCTTGCCACAACAATGACGCCAAGCACCGGTAGAAGAACTGCTGTGATTAAAAATGCCCCAATCGCCAGAGGCGTTGTTTCTCCTGCATTTTGTCCCAGAAATGGAGGGAAAATCAAATTTCCTGCTCCGAAAAAAAGTGAAAACAGCATAAAACTTACCAGCAACATTTGTTTCTTTCCTAACTTCATCTTAGGTTCCTCCTTCTTAACATTATATTAAAAAATATTAAAAAAAGCCGTCCTAAAAAGGACGACTTTTGTCGCGGTACCACCTTACTTCCGGCTATACCCTGGTATAGTCCGGCACTCTAACCGCATCTGTCAATGCGTATCACCTATATCGTGGCTCAACTCCGGCTTGCTTACTTTTTTCAGCTTGCTTCTCCAGGATGATTTCATCCGCTGACTTCCTTAGCACCTCTCACCAGCCGCTGCTTCTCTGTAAATTCTGTCAGTGATTACTTATTCCCTTCTGCGAATTTTCTCTGTTTATGTTGTTTTTCATTATAACCAGGCACTTACTGTCCGTCAATAGTTTTTTCCAGTTTTTCCACCATTTCATCAATCTGTTCTTTTGTAATAATGAGAGGCGGCACAAAGCGCAGAACATCACTTCCTGCTGAAATTACCACTAAACCATTTTCCAGAGCTTTTGCAACAATTTCTCCCACCGGTCTTCCTTCTACTACAAGTCCCTGCATCAGACCTTTTCCACGTCTTTGTGTAAAAAAGTCATACTTTTCCACCAGACCATCCAGCCTTTCCTCAAAATACGGGGTAATCTCCTGCACATGTTCTAAAATATGCTGCTCTTCAAATAAGTCAAAGACCTTGCTTACTGCTGCACAGGCAAAGGGATTTCCTCCGTAGGTAGTGCCATGATCACCCGGCTTTAAACTGCTGTTTGCTACCTTTTCATTTAACACAAAAGCCCCTACCGGAACACCGCATCCAAGGGCTTTGGCGCTGGTCATAATATCTGGTTTTATGCCATAATCTTCGTAGGCAAACATGGTTCCTGTCCGTCCCATACCGCACTGAATTTCATCCAGGATCAACAGAATATCCTTTTCATCACACAGCTTTCTAATGCCTTCCAGGAAAGTTTTTTCCGCAGGATAAATACCGCCTTCCCCCTGTACAGTTTCCAGAATAATGGCACAGGTTTTCTCCGTAATCTGTGCTTTCACACTGTCTAAATCATTAAAATCTGCAAACTTAATTCCCCCAATCAGAGGTTTAAAAGGCTCCTGATAGTGGCTGTTTCCTGTTACAGATAAAGCTCCCATACTTCTTCCATGGAAGGAATGTTTCATGGCAATAATCTCATGGTCTGTGCTGTTATCCTTCAGCCATGCATATTTTCTGGCAGCTTTAATGGCTCCTTCAATGGCTTCTGTTCCACTGTTGGTAAAGAAAACCTTGCTAAGTCCAGATGCTTTTAAAAGCTTCTCTGCCGCCTCTGTCATAGGTACATTGTAATATAAATTTGAGGTATGAAGCAGCTTATCAATCTGATTTTTCAGCGCCTCATTATACTCCTGGTTTCCATATCCAAGGGAAAAAACAGCAATTCCCGCTCCAAAATCCAGATACTTCTTTCCTTCTAAATCATACAGATAAACGCCTTCTCCATGGTCAAATACCACCGGGAAACGATTGTATGTATGCAAAACAGCGTTCTCTGCCCGTTCTATATATTCCTTACTGCACGTCATAATGCTGTATTCCTTCCTTTCTTAAAATAGCGGTTCCAATACCTTTATTGGTAAAGATTTCCAGAAGCAGACAGTGCTTAATTCTTCCATCCAGAATGTGCACTCTGGAAACTCCCTGTTCAATGGCATCAATACAATTCTGCAGTTTTGGTATCATACCGCCTCCTACATTGCCATTGTCAATCAGCTCTTTTGCCTCTTTTACAAACAGTTTGGAAATCAGACTTTCCGGATCTTTGGGATCCTTATAAACCCCTTCAATGTCTGTTAAAAATGCCAGCTTTTCTGCCTTCATTTCTTTTGCAATGGCACAGGCAGCATCGTCTGCATTGATATTATAAGTCAGAAAATTTTCGTCCATTCCAATGGGGCAGACAATGGGCAGAAAATCCTTGTCCAGAAGATCAAAAAGAATTTTTGCATTCACTCCTGTAACATTTCCCACATAACCAATATCCTGTCCATTGGAATATTTCTTTTCTACCGTTAAAAGTCCGCCATCCTTTCCGCTGATACCAACAGCCTTCACGCCCAGAGATTCCACCATGCTTACCAGTTCCTTATTTACCTTTCCCAGAACCATTTCTGCAATCTCCATGGTTTCCTCATCCGTGACACGAAGACCATTGATAAATTGAGGTTCTTTTCCCACTTTTCCAACCCAGCGGCTGATTTCTTTTCCACCACCGTGTACAATAATAGGCTTAAAACCAACTAATTTTAACAGTACAACGTCCTGGATAACACTCTTTTTCAACTGTTCATCCACCATGGCGCTTCCACCATATTTTACCACAATAATTTTACGGTTAAAGCGCTGAATATAAGGCAATGCCTCAATAAGTACCTCTGCTTTTTCAAGATATTTCTGATTCACCATGTTTCTGTCTCCTTTCCCCTGCCCTTAAGAGCGGTAATCTGCATTAATTTTCACATAATCATAAGTCAGATCGCAGCCCCAGGCTGTTGCTGTTTCCTGCCCCATTTTCAAATCTGCAATGGCGGTCACATAATTTTCCGAAAGAATTCTGGTTGCTTCCTCTTCACTGTAATTTACCGCAACACCATTTTCAATAATCTGAATATGGCCGGCTGAGCTTTCAAAAGCCAAATCCACCTTATCCGGATCAAACTGCGCCCCAGAATATCCCATAGCGCAGAGGATTCTTCCCCAGTTGGCATCATGACCGAAAATTGCTGCTTTGGTCAGATTTGAAGTAATCACAGACTTACTTAAAACCACAGCCTGTTCCTTTGTTTCTGCGCCAATAATCTTCACTTCAAAGAGCGCAGACGCCCCTTCCCCATCTGCTGCAATCTGTTTCGCAAGACTGGTATTTACATATTTTAAAGCTCCTTTAAAGGTCTCATAATCTTCATTTTTCTCTGTAATAACAGGATTTTCTGCCATGCCGTTTGCCAGAACCAGAACCGTATCATTGGTGGAAGTATCGCCGTCCACAGAAATCATATTATAGGTATCTGCCACTACTTCGCTCAATGCCTCCTGAAGAAGCTTCTTCTCAATAGCTGCATCGGTTGTAACAAATCCCAGCATGGTACACATATTAGGATGAATCATACCGGAGCCTTTGCACATACCGCCAATGGTCACGGTTTTTCCGGATAATTCTATCTCCACAGCCGCTTCTTTTCTCACTGTATCTGTAGTCATAATAGACTCTGCTGCCAGGATTCCAGCCTGTCTTGCACCAGATAAAACCGGAGCTAATTTCTTTACTCCAGCCTCCAGTTTTTCCATAGGAAGCTGCTGTCCAATCACGCCTGTGGATGCTACCAGAACGGATTCTTTTGGTATATCCAGTACCTCTGCCGCTGCTTTTGCAGTAGCTTCGCAATAACCGTATCCCTCTGCTCCTGTACAGGCATTTGCAATGCCGCTGTTGCACACAACAGCCTGGGTGTAAGGCGCTTCGTACACTACTTTCTGGTCCCATTTTACAGGGGCTGCTTTCACCAGATTGGTGGTAAAAGTTCCTGCTGTAGTACATGGCTTTTCACTGTAAATCATAGCCATATCCTTGGTATTTCCCTTTTTAATTCCCGCTGCAATTCCTGCTGCCTGGAAGCCTTTTGCAGAGGTTACTCCTCCATCGATACACTTCATTTTTCTTCCCTCTTTCTCTGTTTCAACTCTGTTATTTTCTGTTTTACGGAAACATGGGAACTAAATTTAATCCTTCTGTTTCCTCTTCCCCAAACATAAGATTCATATTCTGAACTGCCTGTCCTGCCGCTCCTTTTACCAGATTATCAATGGCTCCCATCATAATAATCCGGTTGGTTCTTGGGTCAATTTTGAAGTTCACATCCACATAATTGCTGCCTTCTACCCATTTGGTCTGAGGATAAACATCTTTGTCCAGAACCCGGACAAATTTCTCCTGTTTATAATATTTATCGTAGACTGCTTTTACCTCTTCATAGGTCACTTCTTTTGTAAAATTTGCATAAGCAGTTGCCAGAATTCCCCTGTTCATAGGCACCAGATGTGGTGTGAAATTTAACCGGATTTCCTGTCCTGCCGCATAGCCAAGCTGCTCTTCAATTTCCGGTGTATGTCTGTGCGTTGCCACACCGTAGGCTTTCATATTTTCATTTACTTCACAGAATAAATTATCCAGTTTTGCCCCTCTTCCTGCACCGGAAGTCCCTGATTTCGCATCAATAATTAAAGTATTGGGATCAATAAGCCCTTCTTTTACCAGTGGATAACAGGTGAGAATACTACAGGTGGTATAGCATCCCGGATTTGCCACCAGACGGGCCTGTTTCACTTTTTCTCTATTGATTTCGCAGAGGCCATAGACCGCTTCTTCAATAAACTGCGGAGATGGATGATGAAGCTTATACCATTCTTCATATACGGATACGTCCTTAATACGGAAATCTGCGCTCAGGTCAATAATCTTAACCTTAGATAAAATTTCTTCATTTACCATAGAAGCGCAAAGTCCCTGGGGAGTTGCTGTAAAAATCACATCCACCTGTTCTGCCAGAGCTTCCATATTATCATCCAGACAGGTGTCCTCTACGATTTCAAACATATTCTGATAAACTTCATAGTACTTCTTATCAATATAACTTCTGGAGCCATACCATTTAATCTCCACATTTTTATGTCCCTGTAAAAGACGAACCAGCTCTCCTCCTGCATAGCCGGTTGCGCCAATAATGCCTGCTTTTATCATATCTCTCCTCCTGGTCTTTTTTCTTTTATTTCCAGTATGTTGTTCCTTCTATTGCACATCATACTCCACTTTTTCTTCCTGTGCAAGAAGTATCCCCATACCGTTATTATGCATATTCATTATTTATTTTTGAATAATTATACATCTCAATTCTGTATTATGCAAGCATCTTTTTCTATTTTTTTCCTTTTATTTTTCTTTCTCACTCTGTTGTTTCCTTATTAAATTGTACTTTGATACGACATTCCTAAAACTTTTTTGAAATTATTTCATTTTCCCTATTGCATAATTATGATAATTGTTGTATAGTACCTTTAGTGAAAAAAACAGCCTGACCGGCTGAATGATACAGAAAAGTTCAGGAGGATTTTAAGGATGAAAGAAAAAGTTGTTTTAGCATATTCCGGTGGTCTTGATACCACAGCTTTAATTCCATGGTTAAAGGAAAATTTCAATTATGATGTTATCTGCTGCTGCATTAACTGCGGTCAGGGCGCTGAATTAGATGGACTGGCTGAACGTGCTGCATTATCCGGCGCTGCTAAATTATACATTGAAGATGTGGTAGATGAATTTTGTGACGAATACATTGTTCCATGTGTACAGGCTGGCGCTGTTTATGAGAATAAGTATCTTCTTGGTACTTCCATGGCACGTCCTGTCATTGCAAAACGTCTGGTAGAAATCGCAAGAAAAGAAAATGCAGTTGCTATCTGCCATGGCGCTACCGGAAAAGGCAATGACCAGATTCGTTTTGAGCTTGGAATCAAGGCCCTGGCTCCTGATATTAAAATTATTGCTCCATGGCGTATGACTGATATCTGGACCATGCAGTCTCGTGAGGATGAAATTGCCTTCTGTGAATCCCATGGCATCCATCTTCCATTTGATGCAAGCCACAGCTACAGCCGCGACCGGAACCTCTGGCACATCAGCCACGAAGGTCTGGAACTGGAAAACCCGGCAGAGGCTCCAAATTATGACCATGTATTAGTGTTAAGTGTACCACCTCAGAAAGCGCCAGATGCTGAAACAGAGGTTAGCATTACTTTTGAGGCAGGTGTTCCAAAAACCTTAAACGGAAAAGAAATGAAAGTTTCTGAAATCATTACAGAACTGAACCGTCTGGGCGGTGAAAATGGAATCGGTATCATTGATATTGTAGAAAACCGTGTGGTTGGTATGAAATCCCGTGGTGTATATGAAACACCAGGCGGAACTATCCTTATGGAAGCTCACGCACAGCTGGAAGAGCTGGTATTAGACCGCGACACCATGGAAATGAAGAAAAAACTGGGAAGCCAGTTTGCTCAGGTGGTATACGAAGGAAAATGGTTCACACCACTTCGCGAAGCCCTTCAGGCATTTGTGGAATCTACTCAGCAGTATGTAACTGGTGAAGTAAAATTCAAGCTTTACAAAGGAAATATTATTAAAGCGGGAACCACTTCTCCATACAGCCTGTACAACGAATCCCTGGCATCCTTTACAACCGGTGATTTATATGACCACCATGATGCAGACGGATTCATCACCCTGTTCGGACTTCCATTAAAGGTTCGCGCAATGATGCTGGCTGAGGCAGAGAAAAAACAGAACTAATCTCCAAAAAGAAAGGAATGGGTACTCATTTAAGTCTCATCCCTTTCTTTTTTTATCCTGTAACTGAAATAATCTCTTCTCTCTCTGCCAAACGGTCAATCAATTGAATTTTATCATATTGCGCAGGAAACAATAGCTGAAATTCCAATTTTGTAGATTCCTTATTTGATTTACTTAATTTTATAGAAACAATATCTATATGTTCCTCTAAAATATATCCTTCTACCATACTTACATTTTCTATTGTTCCTCTAAGTTGTATCTTTAGTTCCGAAAAATAAGGCTCATCTGATAAAAATCGGATTTTGTGCAGTAAAATTTGCATGACAATTAAAATAATAGTACTGGAGATCCCTAAAAAATATTTTCCTCCCCCTATACACATCCCGACTCCAGCCGTTGCCCAAATTCCTGCTGCAGTAGTTAATCCACTTACAGAATTGTGATTCCGTACCACAATAATTCCCGCCCCTAGAAAACCAATTCCACTAACAATCTGTGCAGCAACTCTTGTTCCATCATATTGACCTAAATCCTGAAATCCGTAAATAGACACCAACATCATCAATGCAGCCCCAAAAGCAACAACTCCATGTGTTCTGACACCAGCAATCTTATTTCGATTTTTTCTTTCCAATCCAATCAATATTCCTAAAACACAAGCTATGATAATCCGAAAGACAAGTTCTAATTGAGGTTCTATTTCCATTATCATACGTTCTATCATGATATTCCCCATTAAAATTCTATACTCAATCCATCATACGCTACTGTAAAATGATATGGTTCTACAGCCTGCTCCATTTCCTCGTGAAGCATTCCTCCGTTGTGTGAAAAATGAGTAACAATACGCTTTGTTTTACTATCTACACACCCAATTTCTTTTAATCGTTCCACCACCTCCACATTATCTAAAATTCCCATATGATTAGTTCCATCTTTATATTTCTGCATCGTACAATCCAAACTCACTGCATATAAATATCTATTTTTTAAAAATTCCCATGTTTCCTCTGGAAAATATCCTGTATCATTTCCATACAGAATTGTTTTACTACCTTGTTGAATCAAGTAAATATAACAATCCTCATTTCTTTTGTGCTTTGCTTTCAATGGCATCATAATATATCCAGGAAGTTTATATATTTCATATGCTTTCACTAAATGGAATTTGATTGCCGCATGTTCTGCCATATCTTTTCCAACAAATGCTTCTGCTTCTTTTAATCTCCTATACACATCATCATTCCCATAAATTTCCAATTCTCCATGTATATTTGACGCAAATCCTTTTCCTCTTAGCATTAAATCCTCTGGATACCAATGGTCTTGATGAGAATGTGTAATTAACAAAGTTTGTATATTAGGCATATCAATACCATATTGCAACATATGCATATAAGAATCCTGAGGAAAATCAATTAAAATTTTTTTATCAATGATTGCCTGTGAACGAGTTCTAATATTCTTTCCTCTTTTTATAGCTGCTTTCTTACATATTTCACAATTGCAAAAAAGAGCTGGCCATCCTTCAGCAGCCGCTGTACCTAAATATTGGATTTCCATACACATTACCTCCCTAACTCTTTACTGCACCTGTTGTCAATCCTCCAATAATCATTTTCTGCATAAAGCAATAAAATACAATTAATGGCATCATAGATACTACAAATGTTGCAAACGTCAAGCTATAGTTAATAGAATACTCTGTCTTAAAATTATACTGGAATAAAGTCAACGTCCAATTTTCCCATGATTTATTCAAAGTAATAAGTGGAAGCATGAAATCATTCCATATCCAAAGTCCCTGCTTAATAAGTACTGTTGCCAACATAGGTTTTAAAAGCGGAAATACAATAGCTCGATAAGTCAAAAAAGTACTTGCACCATCAATTTGTGCTGCTTCTTCCATGTCAACAGGAATTGCTCCCATATACCCCACAAAGAGAAACACACTTTCACAAGTAGAACTGGAAATACATAAAATTGCCAAACCAGTCGGATTCATCATTTCCAAAGAACTCAACATTTTCACCAATGGCATCATTTTCACTTGAAATGGTATGAAGATACCAAGCAATAAGAAAAAATACACATATCTATACCAACGACTATGTGGCATTCTCCTTGCTACTGCATAACTCATTGCTGGCATAATCAATACATTCCCCAATAATACAATTGCTGTAATATAAACTGTATTCATTAATGCCCTGTAGTATTTTTCACTCAGCAAAATTTCTTTAAAGCTTTCCAAATATAATGGAATAGGCAAAGAAAAAAAACTCTGTGCGCTTTGTTCATTGGATTTAAAGGCTGTGACTACTGTAACATATAAGGGAAGTATAATTAACAGGACGCCTAAAATCAGAATGAAGTAGGTCAAAATATTATTTTGTTTTCTCTTATAGTTCATTTATCACACCGCCTTTTTCTTTTCCGTTATATATATCTGGACTGCTGATACAATAGCAATAATAATTCCCATCACAATAGATTCTGCAATGCTATATGCATATTTATTCTGTGTGAATCCATGCTTATAAATCAACATTGCAATACTCTGGGTCGAGTTTCCAGGTCCACCTTCTGTCATAGAAATGATATAATCAAAAACCATCAAACCACTTTTTAATGTTAAAACAAAAACCACACTGACTACAGGAAGAATAAAGGGGAAAGTAATATACCGAAACTTTTCCCAACTCGTTGCACCGTCTAGTGTAGCAACCTCATATAAATCTGTAGGAACACTTTGAAGTCCTGCTAAAAATAATAATGTCGGAATTGCAAGTCCTTGCCATAAATTCACAAACAAAATTGTCCACATAGCTAATATTTTGTCCGCAAGAGGATTTTGGCTTAACATGTCAATATGTAAACTTTTCCCTATCTCCGGTATAATATAATAGCAAATCTGGTTAAAAATCAAACCAACGGTCAGTAAACTCAAAATTGCAGGTATAAAATAAATAGCTCTAAAAAAGGAGCGTCCCTTTATATTTCTATTTAACAGTAATGCAATTGAAATTCCAAGCACTATAACAAAAACAATCAGCAATATCGTATATGTAAATGTAAATGCCAGTGAATCCGTAAATTGACTGGTTTGAAATATTTTTTTATAATTCTCCAAACCTATCAAATTATACTTCTGACTAATTCCATTCCAATCCGTTAAACTATAATAAATCCCCAACACTACTGGTGTAATAAAGAAAAACGCATATAACAAAAATCCTGGCACAGTAAACCAAAAATATGTCCAGTTTCTACGTGTTTTTTTCATAATTCTCAGCATCTCCTTTTAAAAGGGGCTATAAAACATTGCCCCTTTTGATGTCATCTTTACTTTTATGAATCCTATTCGTTATCTTCATAAATAGTTGTAATCGCATCTTGCGCAGATTCATAAAATGTTTTTTCATCCATATCACTTAAAAATTGTTGGCAGAACGGACGAATCTCTTCCCTTAAACCAGTCGGCCAGAAATTGACTGCTGTAAGAAATACATTCCCTTCATTAACTGCATTTAGCATTTCCTGATGTTCCGGAATTTCATATTTTACTCCTTCAATCAGACTTACATTTCCGTCAACATCACAATACATCTGAGCAATTTCAGGACGAGTCATATATTCCAAAAATTTAAGTCCCATTTCTTTATCTTTACAAGTAGAAGAAATACTAAATGCAGTATCTATATTAATTGGCACTTTTGTTTCTCCACCTGTCGGATTTGGAAATGGAAAAATCTTTACATTAGCATCTGGATTATTAGTTTTTACAGTAGAAAGCATCCATGTACCACTTAACATAAATCCAGCTTCCCCTTTACTAAAAGAAGCTACTGCTACATCATAATCCATTCCCATGTGATCTTCATTTGCGTATTCAAGCAATTCCTTATTATACTTTACCCATGCTTGTAATGTCGGCGAATCTTCTGCTTTCATCTCTCTATCCGCAATTTTTTGAAATTCGGAGTCTGAATCATTATTAATAATTCCTGTTGTACGTTCAAATCTCTGAGCCACATTCCCTACATCTTTATCTGGCATTAAAATACCTGTGATCCCATTATTCTTTAAAATTTTTAGATCGTCAATAAATTCATCCCAAGTCTTTGGCGTTTCTGTAATGCCATTTTCTTCCAAAACGTCCATATTTGCATAGACACCATAAGTACTATCTGACATTGGCACAGCGTAGTACTTTCCATCATCACAAACCGACATTTCAAGAGAACTTTTTGAAACTTTATTTAGAAATTCCTGTTCACTAATATCTTCTATATAGCCTTCTTTATAAATTGTTTTGTAAAAATCCTCTGCTGGAAATGTATTTAAAATATCTGGCATTTCATTACTTGCTACCCTAGTCTGCATAACCGTTAAACCGTCAGAACTAGATGTTACACTAATCTTAACACTAGGATTTTCCTCACAGAATTTATCTGCTATCTCTTGCATTACCTCTGCAGTTTCAGGCTTCGACATAAACAACTCTAACTCCGTCACATCTGAATCTTTTTTTGTGTTAGAGTTCTCCTTAGTCTCATCACTTCTCTTGTCTCCACATGCTGTTAAAATCCCACCAACAGATAACATAGCAGTTAACATGCACACTATAACTTTTTTTCGTTTCATACTTTTTCCTCACTTTCTTTTTTCTATAAGTCCTACTGTTTGCAATATGCTACTATTTTGAGACAAAAAAAGCATATATATCGAACCCATTGGATTAAATATATATGCCTCTCTCTTCTCTCCTACGGCAATCAGTATTTATATATCTATACTACATTAATCGCCTTATTTTGTCAAGTCTTTAGTGCATTTTGTTTGTATTTATATGTTTTTCATTCGCTTAATTGGATGTTTTTTCTCTATCTTTTACTTTCCGCCAATTTTCCCGTAAATATTCCCTGGCACTTTTGCCTTGATTTCAATGCCCTCAGCAGTGTATTCCTCTGATAACAACTGTCCATATTTGCGAATCATTTGAATCTGTCCTGTTTCATGATATCCAAGAGTCCGCTCCAGATAAATCTGGTCTTCTGTAATAACCTTCTCCAGAACCTCTTTTAATTCCTCCAGTCCTTCTCCTGTTTTTACTGCTGTTTTCAGCACATAGTCTGCCTTAAAATCCCGGAATATCTCCGGCTCCAGAACTTTATCCTGTTTATTAAACAAGGTAACAATCTTCTTATCCCCTACTTCCAGCTCTTTCAAAGTCTCATATACCACATACATCTGCTCATCCCGCTGTGGATTGGAAGCATCTACTACGTGAATGATAAAATCCGCATATTTTGCCTCTTCCAGCGTACTCTTAAACGCCTCAATTAAATGATGGGGCAGTTTTCGGATAAAGCCTACGGTATCCGTAAGGTAAAGTCTCTGTTTGCCCGGCAGTTCCAAAATTCTGGTAGTGGGGTCCAGGGTTGCAAAGAGTTTGTCCTCTTCCAGAACCTGCGCATCTGTCAAAGTGTTAAGCAAGGTGGATTTTCCTGCATTGGTGTAGCCTACAATGGCTGCTGTCATAATGTTTTCCCTGCTTCTTCCCTCACGAAGAAGTTCTCTGTGACGTTTTACCTGCTCAAGCTCTTTTTTTAACTGGGAAATCCGCACCTTAATTAAGCGGCGGTCCATTTCCAGTTTCTTTTCGCCGGGGCCTCTGGTTCCGATTCCTCCTCCCAGACGGGACATGGATGTTCCAAGACCGGTTAAACGTGAGGAACGATACCGAAGCTGCGCCAGCTCTACCTGAATCTTTCCTTCACTGGTGCGGGCTCTGGCTGCAAAAATATCCAGAATCACCATGGTCCTGTCCATGATTTTTAGTTCCAGCTCTCTTTCCAAATTGTTCATCTGAGAGGGTGATAATTCATCATCACAGACAATTCCGGTGGCATCATAAGCTCTTGCCATCATACGGATTTCTTCCAGTTTTCCTGTTCCCACATAGTAGCCGGGATGGATGCTCTCCCTGCTCTGTACAACCATGCCAACAGCCTCTGCTCCTGCTGTTTTCACCAAATCTTTTAGCTCTTCCAGGGAATCCAGCGTATCATCTCCGTCTCTGGTCTGAACCCCAACCAGAATCACCCGTTCCTGCTCTTCTTTAAATTCGTATAACTCCATATTTATCTCCTCTTCTTGTTCTTTCTTTATGATACTTCCTTCTCCATGGCAAGGCAAGCCCCATTCTCACGGAATTTCAAAACACCGATTCTTCTTTGTAGAATTCCTACAGAAAATCTAGTATCTTTCCACTATTTTCCTGTCAAGTTTTATAGTATAGTAAAGTCATTCAAAACTCCGGAGTAACAAAAGAAAGAAAAGGAGAGGCAACATGAAAAGAAAGCAATCTTTATACAGACCTGCTGCCATTGGCATGTCACTTTTGATGACCGCAGGTCTTACTGCCTGCCAGGGTGGCTCTGCTTCCTCAGACACAAAAGCTGACAAATCCAGCGCTAAATATCAGGTTACAGAAGAAAATGAAGCCAAGGAAATGGTAATGAACAATCAGCCGGAATCCTCCTACTGGTTCCCGGAACAGCTCTTAGAGTGGAATCCAGAAGAAGACCCGGATCTGGCTTACAATATCAGTACCGTTCCCCTCGCCCAAAGAGTGGACAAGGAAAACCTTACACCTGTAAACAGCACTCAGAATAAAGATACCGAAGTTATGGCAATTTCCATTATGAATTCCAGCACCAGCGGCAATGCGCCCCATGGTCTGAATAAGGTAGATTGTAATATCTTCACCTACTGGCAATACGTAGATGAACTGGTATACTGGGGCGGTTCTTCAGGAGAAGGCCTTATTGTTCCCCCAAGTCCGGATGTTACCGATTTAGGACATAAGAATGGTGTTCCTGTGATTGGTACAGTATTCTTTCCACAGGATGTTGCCGGTGGAAAAATGGAATGGCTCAACACTTTCCTGAAACAGGAATCTGACGGTACCTTCCCTCTGGCTGATAAGCTTATTGAAGTAGCCAAGACTTATGGCTTTAACGGATGGTTTATTAACCAGGAAACCGAAGGCTCCGAAAAAGAACCTCTTTCTCCTGAACATGCTCAGAAAATGCAGGAATTTATCAAATATATGAAATCCCAGGCACCAGAACTTCGTGTCATTTACTATGATTCCATGACTTCCGAAGGTAAAATGGACTGGCAGAATGCATTAACTGATAAAAACTCCATGTTCCTGTCAGATGAAGAAGGCAATGCAGTAGCAGATGAAATGTTCCTGAATTTCTGGTGGACAGAGGATGAACTGGCATCTGAGGAACTTATTAAGGCATCTGCCAAAAAAGCAGAAGAACTGGGACTTGATCCTTATCAGGTATTTGCCGGCGTGGATATCCAGGCAGACGGTTATATGACCCCCATCCGCTGGGATTTGTTTGAATCCAGTGACAACAGCACCCATACTTCTCTTGGTCTGTATTGTCCAAACTGGGCTTATACTTCTGCTCAGAATTTAGATGATTTCCATAAAAAGGAAAACAACCTCTGGGTCAACAGCAAACAGGACCCTTCAGCAGACATTGAATATGCTTCCGATACCCAGTGGCATGGTGTATCTACCTATGCAGTTGAAAAATCTGCTATTACTTCTCTTCCTTTTGTAACCAATTTCAATACAGGAAGCGGCTATAGTTTCTTTAAAAACGGAGAACAGATTTCCACCTTAGACTGGAATAACCGAAGCATTGGCGACATCCTTCCTACTTACCGCTGGATGATGGACCATGAGGGTGAAAACAAATTAACCGCTTACTTTGATGTAGGAAATGCATGGTATGGGGGAAGCTCTCTGAAGCTCCTTGGAAATATGGGAAAAGATGATTCCTCTGTGATTCATCTGTACAGCGCAGACCTGCCTGTGGAAAAATCCACCACCTTCACCACAACTGCCAAGGCAACCACAGAAACATCCTTAAATGCTGTTCTTACACTGGATGACGGTTCCACAGAAACCCTGAAAGGTGACAAAAAAGTAGGTACCGACTGAACAACTGTAACTTATGACCTTTCCAAGCTGGAAGGTAAAAATATCCGCCGTATTTCCTATGAAATGACTGCTGCAGAAGAGGACAGCCATTATCAGTTCTTCTTCGGAAATATTTCCATGACTGCAGAAGAAGAAAAGACCGCAACGGTTTCTAATGTTTCTGTGGATGATGCAGAATTTGACGAAGACGGTATGTATGCCGGCTTCCGCCTGTCCTGGGAAAGTGACGAAAAGGCTTCCTACTATGAAGTTTACCGCATTAATGAGGACAAATCCCGTTCCCTTCTGGGTGTTTCCAATACAGAATGTTTCTATATTAACACCCTTCCAAGAACAGATGAAACCAATCAGTCCACCTTTACGGTAGTTCCTGTAACAAACACACTAAAAGCTGGCAAAGAAGCATCTGTAAAAGCAGAATGGCCGGATAACAGCCTGCCAAAAGCCGGATTGAAAGCCTCCCAGACTTTAATCGGCACCGGAAGCAGCGTTACCTTTGAAAGCCGTTCTTCTCAGAACACTGAAGAGGTTTCCTGGACACTTCCAGGCTCCAGTCAGGAATCTGCAGATGGCGAATCTGTTACCGTTACTTACGATAAAGCTGGTGTTTATGACGTAACCGTGACAGCGAAAAACAAATCCGGAGAAGACGAAAAAACCTACACAGGATGTATTCTTGTGACAGATGACCTGGCAAAAGATGCAGAACTTACCCTTCTTTCTCAGGGAAAAGCCACAGAAGCTACTGCCTATGTAAATGAAAACGAAGCTCCTCCTTTTGCTGTGGATGGGGATGTGAAGAAGAAATGGTGCGCTACCGGTACTGCACCTCATGAACTCACCATTGACTTAGGAGCTGAAACAACCGTAAGCCAGGTTGGCATCTCTCATGCAGAAGCCGGCGGTGAAGGCGCTGATATGAATACAAAAGCCTACACCATCTCAGTAAGTACAGACGGTGCAGAATATACACCTGTTGTAAATATAACAAAGAACACAGCCGGAACAACCTTAGATACCTTTGCACCTGTAAACGCAAGATATGTGAAACTGTCTGTTGTAAAACCTACCCAGGGCTCTGATAGCGCAGCACGTATATACGAAGTTCAGGTATATGGTTCTGAAACACCTCTGGCACAGTAAAACACAAAAAAACCAGGAATCGGATGCTATTTTAGTATCCGATTTCTGGTTTTTGCTTTGCTATCACTTTTACCTGGTTTCCAAAAAATACCCTTCCCTTACAGCATCCTTATCCCCTGGGTACATCTCCAGATAGGCTGTGACTTTTTCTCGTGCAGATGAAAAATCCATGGATTTTTCATAAAACACGATTTGGTTAAACAAGAGTACCTGGTTCATTTCCCAGTCATCCTGCTTCAGTCCTTTCTCTATGCAGGAAAGCGCCTTTTCATAGTCTCCTTCTGAGGCAGCGCAGACAGCCAGTCCATTGTAGCCTTCTGCCTCCAGACCTTCTATTTCCAGGCACTCTTCATACATGGTCATAGCCTTATCAAATTCCTGGTTTTCCGCATAAATCTTTCCCAGATATACTGTTGCCTGGTCATAGCCTTTTTCTCTGGCTTTTTTCATCTCTTTCTCTGCATTTTTATATTCAGAGAGATAATAATAGATCCGCCCCCTCTGATAAAAATCTTCTGGGGAACTGCCTTTCAGCTTCAAACCGTCTTCCAGATATTCTGCTCCATCTGCATTCAAATCACATGCCTGGTATACCAGGTAAATATCCAGATAATCCTGGTAATCTTTGGAGTTTGAAAGTACTTTTTGAAAATCCTTCTCTGCTTTTTTATATTCGCTTCTCTGAAGATAAGCGCTTCCTCTTAGAAAATAAGCATCCTCTGTCTTCCCTGTTTCCAGAAGCTTATCACAGGTTTCAATACAACTGCTGGAATCCTCCTGACGATACTGTACATCTGCCAGATAAAGCGATAAGTCTCTTTTCAGGGCTTTTTGCTTCTTTTCACTCACCTCAAGAGCTGTTGTAAAGGCTTCCTCTGCTTTCTCATAAGCCCCCTGCTCTGTTCTGGCAATGCCGATTCCCCGCCAGGCCAGTTCCGTACTGTCCCCTTTTTCAATGGCATTTTCAAAGTGTCTTACAGCCTTTTCATACTTTTGCTGTTCCAGCTTTTCCATACCTTTTTCATATTCTGTAAGTTCTTTCTCTTTACAGCCGGCCAGCAGGCAAAGAGCTGCGGCAATAGCTACATATACAGTTTTCTTCACCTGTTTTCCCTCTTCTCTCTGTCACAATATTTATGCCATGAGATGTTCTGCCTCTATCACCTCAAGAACCTGATTCACATAGTGCTCACAGATTTCATCGGTGGCAGCCTCTACCATAACGCGGATAAGTGGTTCTGTTCCGCTTTCCCGAACCAGAATTCTTCCGTCATTTCCAAGAGCTTCCTCCACCTGTTTCACAGCCTCTACTACTTTCTCATTCTCTCTGGCAGCCTTTTTATCCAGAACTCTCACATTTTTCAGAACCTGAGGATAAATCTTCACTTCTTTTGTCAGTGTACTAAGTGGCATTTTCTTCTCAATAATCACTTCCATCAGTTTCAGAGAAGTAAGAATACCATCTCCTGTAGTGGCATGTTTTGCAAAAATAATGTGACCGGACTGCTCTCCGCCAATGGAGTGACCATTAGCCATCATATTTTCACACACGTATTTATCTCCTACTGCTGTTTTCTCATAGGAAATTCCTTCTCTGTCACATGCCTTATATAATCCCAGGTTAGACATTACAGTAGTTACAATGGTATTATTATTCAGCTTTCCGCATTCCTTCATGTATTTACCACATACATACATAATCAGGTCACCGTTTACTTCTTCTCCCTGATCATCTACAGCAATACAACGGTCTGCATCTCCATCATAGGCAAATCCAACATCCAGATGATTTTCTTTTACAAATCGTTTCAGCTCTTCAATGTGAGTAGAGCCACAATTTGTATTAATATTCACACCATTTGGCTCATTATGAATCACATAAGTTTTAGCGCCCAGGGCGTCAAATACGCTCTTAGCAATAGCGGAGGCACTTCCGTTAGAACAGTCTAATCCCACTCTTACGTTTTTAAATGCTCTGGTAGGTATGGAAATCAGATAACCAATATAACGGTTTCTTCCTGCTGAAAAGTCTACGGTACGTCCGATATTTTCTTTTTTTGCAAGAGGCAGCTCCTCTGTTTTGCCATCAATATATGCCTCAATCTGCTCTTCTACAGCAGCTTCCATCTTCTGTCCGTTTCCGTTAATGATTTTAATTCCGTTGTCATAAAAAGGATTATGACTTGCAGAAATCATAATACCGCAGTCAAAATCTTCTGTACGCACCACATAGGATACACTTGGTGTTGTGGTTACGTGAAGCAGATAAACGTCCGCTCCTGATGCAGTAAGACCTGCCACCAGCGAATATTCAAACATATAACTGCTTCTTCTGGTATCTTTTCCGATGACGATTCTTGCTTTATGTTCCTTTCCGAAATACCAGCCCAAAAAGCGTCCTACTTTAAAAGCATGTTCTACCGTTAAATCTACATTTGCTTCTCCGCGAAAACCATCTGTTCCAAAATATTTACCCATAATTAGCTCCTTTTGCACAATCATTCTCTTTTTTTGTCTTATTAGTGCCTTTAACACAATAACACATTTTGAGAAATTTGTCACTAATTTATGAAAACAGTGGTGCTTTATATACTCCTTTTTTCACCAGATTGTTAAAAGCTTCCATAACCGTTTCCTTATCTTCCTGATAAGTCACACCGAACCAGGTGTCATGTGTCTTTAATACAGACACTTCTGCTTTGTTTTCTTTAATCAACTGGTCCACCACTGCAGGGAGCAAATATTCCTTCTTAATATCTCCCGGTTTTACACCTGCCAGGAATTCTTTAAATCCCTGTTCCAGCACTTCCAGAAATTCCGGTGTCAGCCCCCACATATTCATGGAAACCAGGGTCTGGGAATCCAGAGCTTTCTTCTCTTTGGTTTCTTCATCCACTGCTGCCGGACCTTCTGGTGTTTTCTGAATGTTGTAGGTTTCTTCAATACCAACCAGTTTCTTGTTTTCATTCAAGGTACAAACACCTCTGGTAACCCCGCCATTATCGCTGAGTGTATTTTCCAGGATAAAACCGGCCATGCAGATATCCATATTTTCACTTTCCGTTTTTTCTTCCACCAGATAGTCATGAATTTTCACAAAAGCTTCTTTTCCGTAATAATCGTCTGCATTAATAACTACAAAAGGTTCTGTAATGGCTTTTTTAGCTGCCAGAACCGCATGACCTGTTCCCCAGGGTTTTGTTCTGTCTGCGGGACAGGTAAAGCCTTCCGGAAGATCCTTTAAGTCCTGGAACACATAAGCGACTTCTGTGATTTTTTCAATTCTGTTTCCAATAATTTCTCTAAACTCTTCTTCAATATCTTTTCGGATAATAAATACTACTTTATTAAATCCAGCTTCCAGGGCATCATGAATGGAGTAGTCCATAATGATTTCCCCCTCAGGGCCTACCTTTGCCAACTGTTTAATTCCTTCTCCAAAGCGGCTTCCAAGACCCGCTGCCATGATTACCAATGCTGTTTTTTTCATACTGTTTCTCCTTACTGCCTGTACTGCTTACTTATTGCTTCATTCTAAACTTTTGTTACACCAGTTATGCGTCCATGCCCTGGTTAGCCAATTTTGCCATTTGGTCTGCCGAAATGAGGTGATCTATAATCTCCTGTAAATCACCATTTAAAATACTGTCCAGCCGGTGCAAAGTCAGCTTGATTCTGTGATCGGTCACACGCCCCTGTGGGAAATTATAAGTTCTGATTTTTTCGGAACGGTCTCCGGTTCCAACCTGACTTCTTCTGGCTTCTGCCTCTGCGTCATGACGCTTTTGCAGCTCCATGTCATACAGACGGGAACGCAAAACCTTTAACGCCTTATCCTTGTTTTTCAACTGTGATTTCTCATCCTGACAGGAAATTACGATTCCTGTAGGAATATGAGTCAGACGCACCGCAGAGTCTGTAGTATTAACGCACTGTCCACCATTTCCGGAAGCACGGAACACATCAAATTTACAATCATTCATATCTAACTGGAAGTCAATTTCCTCTGCTTCCGGCATAATTGCCACTGTAATGGTAGAGGTATGGATTCTTCCACCGCTTTCTGTCTCCGGCACACGCTGTACACGGTGAACACCGCTTTCATATTTCAGCTTTGAGTACGCTCCCTGTCCGTTAATCATAAAGGTTACTTCCTTAAAGCCGCCAATACCGTTTTCATTGAGACTCATCATCTCACATCTCCAGTTTTGAGATTCTGCATATTTTACATACATTCTGTAAATTTCTGCTGCAAAAAGCGCTGCCTCATCACCACCTGCGCCGGCGCGGATTTCTACAATAACATTCTTATCATCATTTGGGTCTTTGGGAAGCAGGAGAATTTTCAGTTCCTGTTCCAGTTCCTCAATTCTCTTTTTGGCGTCTGAAAGCTCTTCTTTGAGCATTTCCCGCATTTCTTCATCAGATTCCTCATCCAGCATCATTAAGCTGTCCTCTACAGTCTCCTTGCAGCTCTTATACTCATTATACGCATCTGCAATGGGCTGTAATTCACTCTGCTCTTTCATGAGCTTTTGAAATCTTGCAGTATCATTCGCTACTGTAGGTTCATTCAGTTCATTTAAAATTTCTGCAAGGCGGACTAAAATATCCTCTAATTTATCAAACATTATGTTTCCTCCTGATTTCTGATTCCTATTACGCACCTGTCAAGTCCTGCTAAATCCTGCACAACCTGAATATGTTCATATCCTTGTTTTTTCATAAGACCGCTGACTGCTTCCCCCTGGTCATATCCAATCTCAAAGGCCAGAATACCGCCAGGCTTCAGATATTTTTCTGCTTCTTTGGTGATTTCCCTGTAAAAATACAGTCCGTCTTCAAAACCATCCAAAGCTATTCTTGGCTCATAAAGCCGTACTTCCTCCATCAGGTCTTCAATTACGGATGTTTTAATATAGGGAGGGTTTGACACGATTACATCGTACCTGCCTTCTACCTTTTCAAATAAATTACTGTGCAGCCACTGTGCCGGAATTTTTAACTCTCTGGAGTTTCGTCCGGCAACCTCCAGGGCTTTAGGAGATAAGTCAGCCCCTGTACCTGCTGCCTCTTTCAGGTTTGCAAGAAGGCTTAATAAAATACATCCGCTGCCAGTACATAAGTCAAGGATTTCAATTTTTCTTTCTTCCTGCCCCCACAGATGTTTGCATAATTTCAGCACTTCTTCTACCAGAATTTCCGTATCCTGCCTTGGAATCAATACATGTTCATTCACATAAAACTTCATTCCATAGAAATACCCTTCTTCTGTCAGCTGCTGAAGGGGCACGTGGCTTTTTCTTCTTTGGATAAGCTTCTCATATTCTTCTGCTTTCTTTTCCTCTGCCGGTTCTGTCTCATGAACAAAATACCAGGTTCTGGAAATTTGAAACACATGCTCCAAAAGAAGCCAGGCATCCAACTGATAGTCCTGGATTTCTCCTTGTTTTAACTGGTCTTTTCCATATTCTAAAAGTTCTTTATAACTTCTTACTGCCATCAGGGTTCTCCCTTTCCTGTCTCTTTTGGAAAGTTTTCTTCCAGATATGCTTTCCAGTCAAACACAGCCTCCACTGCCGCAATAGCCACTTCTGCCATATCTGGTGTGGGCTCTTTGGTTGTCAGCTTCTGCAGGGCCATGCCCGGCTTTGACAAAAGAGATATAACACAATGATCACTGTTTCCTGCCAGCTTGATAATTTCATAAGAAACCCCAGCAATCACAGGAACCAGAAGAATCCTTACGATCACTCTCAGCCACATATTCTGAATAGGTACTACTGCAAAAAATCCTATAAAAAATATAATACTGATAATAATAACAAAAAACAAAAAGCTGGTTCCACAGCGTTTATGAAACCTGGAGCTTTTCATAACATTTTCCACCGTAAGAGGCATTCCATGTTCCACACAGTTAATACACTTATGCTCAGCTCCATGATACATAAATACCCGCTGGATATCCTCCATTTTGGAAATCAAAAGAAGATAACCCAGAAACAGACAAATCCGTACTGCTGCCTCTGCTATGGTAATCATAGTCTCTGTTGCCCCTACCTTCTGCAAAAGACTGGCAATGAGATAAGGCAATACCATGAATAACGCTACAGAAAAAATAATGGAAAAAATCACCGTTCCTGTCATAAGCAGTTTATCCTGTTTTTCTTTCTTTGCCTCTTCCCGCTCTCTTTCTTCTCCTTCCAGAGCCTTTCTCTTCTCCAGATCTTCCTCTTCTTCAAAAAATGTGGCAGAATACATGAGACATTTCGTACCTACCACCAGGGAATCTATAAAGTTAAAGACGCCTCTTAAAATGGGGATTTTTAAAAGGGGCTTCCATTTCATAATACTCTTATAGTCTTCAACCTTTATCTCAATCTCTTTATCCGGCTTTCGCACTGCAATGGAATATACATCTTTATGACGCATCATAATGCCTTCCATAACCGCTTGTCCGCCAATATTCGATGACTTCATGTTTCCTCCTGAACATTCCTTTAAACGCAATAAGAGGTTGAAGTCCTAAAACCTCAACCTCTTCTACATCATAATTATTTCATGCCGTATTTCTTATTAAATTTATCAATACGTCCACGAGCCTGTGCAGCTTTCTGCTGTCCTGTATAGAAAGGATGACATTTAGAGCAAACTTCTACGCGGAGTTCAGACTTTGTAGATCCTGTCTTAAATGTATTTCCACAGTTGCATGTTACTGTACATTCCTGGTAATTTGGATGGATTCCTTCTTTCATGATTTTCACCTCTTCTATGATATTTGATTATTTATATTGTTTTATTGCGTTTTCAAATTCAAACAGCTTTTAGATTATATCATAGGGTACAGGAAAATGCAAGGCTTTTTACTGCCTTTCATAGGATTTCCTTTCATGCCTGAAAAGCATTGATTTCTTCCAGCATCTTATTTACTGCCATCACATCGGTATTTGTCCCCTGATCACTTATAAATGATACCACTCTCGTCCATCTGCCTGCTTATCTTTTTTTGTACATTACAATCTCAGGTTCAGCACCATTACATCCATACTCACATATGAGCAAATAATCATTGTCTGCAACAAATCCATAACATCTGTCACTGTTTATTTTTTCTACCTGACAGCCCAGATATATTTTTCTGTCATCCAGCAATTTAATTTTATCCCCATTTGGAAGTGTATATTCCAAATTCACATAAGCCCCGCTTAACTGAAAAAGTGTTGTTACAGGCGGCATATCCTTAATTTGCAAGGAATTCACTTCATCTAGCACTTCCTTCTTATATTGTAAAAAACACTTTTCTCCACCCGACTGATAGCACCTGGCAGCAACACATTCGCCGCCCAACGGATGTCCGTTTGTTTCCACACAGCCTTTACAATTATCTTTGTGAGTACATTCCCTACAGTCAATTCCACAAATAGTCTTCATTACCATCATCTCCTGTCAATTTTTGTTGTCCTATTCCTCCACAAAAGAATGGCTCATAATATAAAACTCCTCCTGGCTTGGAAAATACTTCTTTTCCAGCGGCTCCAGTGTATTGTCATAGCGTTCTGCTTCTTCCTCACTGATTGCCATAACCGGACTATCATGATAAATCCACTTATGACCGTCCAGTGCATGAGGAGACAGTTCTTTTACCATCATGGCAGCAGGGTATCTCCCATTTTCCATAGAAACATTATATTTTTTACAGCTTTTAAAACCGCGACTGACATAATTGCTGGGGCTTCCAAAAATAACAATAACGTCATAGCCTAACTGCATTGCTACCTGAAAAGAATGTTCCATAAGCATTTTCCCATAGCCCATTCTCTGATAAGCCGGCAGAATGCTGACCGGACCGAAGGTTAAAATTTCTTTTTCAATCCCATTTTCGTCAATTAATCTTGCTTTTGTATACATGATATTACCAATCACTTGACCGTTTCGTTCCAAAACAAAATCTAACTCTGGAATAAAATCTTCGTGTTTCCGCATGATATGGACTAAATAATGTTCCACGCATCCTGGTACATAAAGATTATAGAAGGCTTCTCTTGTGATATTCTCCACGATTTCCCAGTCCTTTTGTTCTTCTTTTCTGATAATAACGTTCTGTTCCATAAACATCCTCCATTCTATTGCCCTTTGATTGGCATTTTCTTAATCAGTTTTGAAATTTCTTTTTCCCGTTTTCCTTTTGCAATCAGGTAGCTTTCCTTATCTTCCATGTAGTCATTTTCAGCCTTTAACTTCTGATAAGATTGCCAGCGGTCTGTCTGTAATGCTCCCAATTCCAGTGCTCTCCTAATGGCACATCCCGGCTCACTTGTGTGCGTACAATTGCGGAACTTACACTGAACAGCAAGTTCCTCAATATCCGCAAAGGTTCTCTCAATTCCTGTATCATTATCCCACATTCCCAATTCACGCATACCCGGTGTGTCGATTACCATACCACCCGAAGGGAGAAGGAATAATTCTCTGCGGGTAGTGGTGTGTCTGCCTTTGTCATCATTGCGAAGCCCGTTTGTTTTCAGATATTCCTGACCCAACAGACGATTAATAAGAGTGGATTTTCCCACACCTGAAGATCCAATAAATGCAATCGTTTTTCCTTCTGAAATAAACGGTAAAAGTTCCTTATATCCGTTTTCTTCCATTGAATTCGTAACCAGAATATCTACACCAAAAGAAACCGAAGATACCTCTGAAAGTTTATTTGCCAAATCATCACACAGATCCGATTTTGTCAGCACAACAACCGGCATAGCGCCACTGTCCCATGCAATGGAAATATATCGTTCCAACCGTCTGAGGTTAAAATCCTTGTTTAATGCCATGCACAAAAATACAGTATCAATATTGGCCGCAACCACCTGCTCCTTCTGTGATTCTCCGGCTGCTTTTCGGATAAAAGCGCTTTTTCGCGGCAAGAGAGCTTCAATCATAGCACTGCTGCCGGATTCATTCCAGTTTACCAGTACAAAGTCGCCAACAGCAGGGTATTCGCAAGAAACTGCCCTTTGAAACCGGAACTTTCCAGACATTTCCGCCAATTTCTCTCCCTTGTCCGCTATAATTCTATAAAACCCTCTTTCCTGGGCAAGAACACGCCCTGGTTCTAATGAATTCTCTTGTGGGATTGCATTTGAAAATTCTTCGGAGAATCCGTACTTTTTTATGTTAATTATTTGCTTCACTATAATTTCCTTTCCCATGAATTTTTATAAAAAGTATTTTTGAAAAAAATCGTCAATATAATGCACATAGCTATGGGCGATTTCCTCTTTTTTCTCTTTACAATCTGCTCCATCTGACATACTAAGCAGAAAATAAAAAGGTGCATAAAACTCCACTGCTAACGCATGGGGAGATGGTAGCTCTTTCTTTTGTTTCCTGGATATTTCGCGAAACAGATTTTCGATATATTCCAGAGGTCCGCTTACCAGAACCTTTTGGTATAAAGCACTCATTTCCGGGGATTTGTATTGTTCCAACGTAAGCATTTTACGAAAATTGCAGGCAATTTCATCTTCGCTCCAATAATAGAATTGTGCTTTCATATAATTTCCCAGACTTTCTGCAGATACATTAGAAAAAGCTTCCGGCATTTCCGAATAATCTTTTTCCGGAACACCGCTTTTCTGCGAACGCTCTACATCCAGTTGGCAAACATATTCAAATATACAATTAAAAATATCTCTCTTGTTTTTATAATGCCTGTATAAGGCACCTTTCGTTATACCTAATTCTCCGGCAATCTGGCTGACAGAAACCGCCTCATACCCATTGACCGCAAATAGCCGCAAAGCAGCCACTAATATCTTTTCCTTCGTATTCATCATCATGCGCCTCCAGTAGTAAACGATTGTTTACCCGTATAGTATAGTAAACACTCGTTTACTTGTCAAGATAAAAAAACTCCCCAAGACCGAAACCCTGAGGAGTTGTAAAAATGCTGTTTGAAATTGTCTGTCCTGCAACAGAGAGATTATCTCTTAGAGAACTGTGGTGCTCTACGAGCTGCTTTGAGACCGTATTTCTTTCTTTCTTTCATACGTGGGTCACGTGTTAAGAATCCAGCTGCTTTTAATGCAGGTCTGTATTCGCTGTCAGCTTCCAGTAATGCTCTGGAGATTCCGTGACGGATAGCACCAGCCTGTCCTGTGAATCCACCGCCATGAACATTTACTAAAACATCAAATTTATCAAGTGTTTCTGTCAGTGTTAATGGCTGACGAACAACTACTTTTAATGTTTCTAATCCAAAATATTCATCAATGTCTCTTTTGTTGATTGTAATTTTACCTGTACCCGGTACTAAGTATACACGAGCTACAGATGATTTTCTTCTTCCTGTTCCATAGAATTTTGTACTAGCCACTGTCTCTTACCTCCTAATTAAAATGTTAATACTTCTGGTTTCTGAGCTGCATGGTTATGCTCTGGTCCAGCGTATACATGTAATTTTTTAATCATGGTTCTTCCTAAAGGTCCTTTTGGAAGCATGCCTTTTACAGCCAGCTCAAGTACTCTTTCAGGTTTTTTAGCCATCATTTCTTTCAATGTGGTTTCTTTCATACCGCCAACATAGTCAGAATGATTGTAGTAAATCTTCTGATCCATTTTTTTACCTGTAACTTTGATTTTGTCAGCGTTTACGATAATTACATAATCACCTGTATCAACATGTGGTGTGAAAACCGGTTTATTTTTTCCTCTTAAAACTTTAGCAACTTCAGATGCAAGACGTCCTAATGTCTGTCCATCAGCGTCTACAACATACCATTTTCTTTCAATCTTATCTGGATTAGCCATATAACTGTTCATGGTTTTACCTCCTGTTATCAACAAATATTATAGAATATTTTCATTATTTAATACATATATGTTTCTATATGAAATTGCCATACCGGGGCTTTTGGCTAGGCATTTTCAAACTACGTCACATTGAGATATTATATTATAAGAAAAACCCTGTGTCAATATCTTTCTTCATATTAATAGAAGTTTTTTCCTGTTCTTTTCTCCGCTGCTTCCATTTCTCTGTTTTTTCACGAATAATCATAGGAGTACGGTCTTCGAGGTCTTTCCGCTCAATGCACAATTCATTACACACAAACACCATATTATCTATGGTGAGGGGAATTCCATCCGACAAATCACTGGCAAAAAACCGAATGGGCTCTTCCCGCTCTAGGCGGTACAGGGTTTTCACCAGTTCCTGGTCTTTTTGGAGAAACTCCAACAGAGGCACAGAAATGGCAGAGTTTGCGAAACGAAGACGAAATTTATTCCGAATCATGGCCTCAATCTGCATGCTTTTGTAATTCCGATAAGCTAACCGTTCCAAAAGATTCACCATACTTCTGTCACAAATTTCCAAAGTAGCATAAATTCCGTTTAACTCTCTGGACAATTCATAATGCTGTTCCCACTCTTCCTTATGTTTATAGCGGACATCATGGTCTACCTCATGCCACCCTTCTGAAAATGTAGTACGAATCTGTACTTCAAAGGTCTGGTCAATCCGATAATTTTCCCAGAGTTCCTTTGGAAAACGGTCTACAAATTCTTTTGGCATCCTGCACACATAATTCATACGCAGAGGATTAAATTCATTTACCTTTGGGATATCCTCATGGGAATCCTTCTCAATAATAGCAAAGGTATTTCTTAACATTTCCTTACACACGGGAATATCATCCATATAATATAGAACAATCCGAAGTCCTACCACATCCTGCAGCTTCTTGTTTTTCTCCAGATATTCCTGTTTCTTCCATTCTAATTTGCGGTAGACAGATTCTGCCTCTTTCACTCTGGCAAAAATGCGGAAATAAATACCGCTTTTTTTCAATTTTTTCTGCATCACAAGACTCAGATCTTTTCCAACAGGAGCCATTTTCTCTTTATCAAGCAGTTTCTGTAATTCCTCCAGTCCATTCATATAAACACCCCCTTTGCCACCGCATGTTATATTCTGCATCAGATGTTACCTATTATAACAAGTTTTCCTGTCACCGTAAACGGTTTTTGCATAAAAACGTGACCTTGTCACAGACTAACAGGGAAACTTTGTTTATAATACAAGCATATTAAATCACAAAACCAAAGGAGAAAAACAATATGGCAATTTTACACATAAAAAATCACGATTTTCAGAAGGAAGTATTAGAATCTCAGAAACCGGTTATCTTAGACTTTTTTGCAACCTGGTGCGGTCCCTGCAAAATGCTTGGACAGGTTCTGGAGCAGTTAGATGAGGAGCGGGAAGATGTCAAAATCGTAAAAGTAGACATTGACGAAAATCCATCTCTTAGAAAAGAATGGGAAATCAGCACTGTTCCTTCTGTATTCTTTATTAAGGATGGCGAAGTAAAAGACTCTGCTGTTGGTTTTCTTCCAAAACCTGTTCTGGAAGCTAAAATCGACACCCTCTAAGCATAAAGAAAGATAAAAATTTTCAGGAAAGGCGGCATCCAAATGACAAAAAAATATGATTTTCTTATTATCGGCGCCGGCCCTGCAGGAATGACGGCTGCTATCTATGCCTCAAGAGCAGGATTAAAAACAGCCATGATTGAAAGCGGCGCTCCCGGAGGAAAACTGCTGAAAACCAACGAAATCAGTAATTGGCCGGGAATTACTTCTGAGCCGGGTTCTCAGCTTGCCATGGATATGTTCCAGCACTCCACCAGCTTTGGTGCTGTTTATGAATACGGAAAAGTAGTAGAAATCAAAGCAGACTCCTTAGATCCAACATCTGAAAAACAAGTTCTCTGCGAAGATGGCACAATTTTCCAGGCACCGGCTGTTCTGGTAGCAACAGGAACCAGAGAGCGTCTTATGAATATTCCGGGGGAAGCCCAGAACATTGGCAGAGGTATTTCCTACTGCGCAGTCTGTGACGGCGCCTTTTTCAGAGACCAGGAGGTTGCTGTTATTGGTGGAGGCAATGCGGCTTTAGAAGAAGCTGTATACCTCACCAATTTTGCCAGCAAAGTTTCCATTCTTATGCGGCGGGAGGTGTTCCGCGCTGACCAGATTGCCATTGATGCAGCCAAAGCAAATCCGAAAATAGAAATCATTCAGAATGTAATTCCCACGGAAATCCTGGATGATGGAAAACATGTCAATGGTCTGAAAATCATGGATGTAAAAACCAAAGAGGAACAGACCCTTTCTGTGTCCGGCATTTTTCCTTATATTGGAGCAGACCCTGTCACTGGATTTTTAAAATCACTGGATGTCTTGGACCAGCAGGGTTATATGGTGGTAAACTCCTCCATGGAAACGAAAGTTCCACTTTTATATGGAGCCGGCGATGTATGTCAGAAAGGGCTTCGCCAGGTAGTCACCGCTGTAAATGACGGCGCTATTGCAGCCCAGGATGCTTTTCATAAGTTAAAAGCATAAAATAAAAAAGCTATCACACGAAACCGCATCACTTAAGAATCTTTATACTGTTCTGACTCAGCCTGCGTTCACTTTGAGCCTGTAGTCTCAAAGCGTACTCGGCAGATTCGCCAGAACAGCATAAAGATTCTTTTATTTCTGTGTTTTCGTATAACAGCTTTCCTAATTTTCTTAACTTTAAGATATCACGTATTTATATCATGTATATCACGCATTTAAAGGATATTTATCTGTAAGTTTTTTCACAATTTCCATGGCTTTTTCTTTGTTTTCGCGGCTCTTTACCATAAGGGCAATGGCTTCTGCGATTTCGTCCATATCGTCTTCGTTCATGCCTCTGGAGGTTACTGCTGCTGTTCCCAGGCGGACGCCACTGGTGACAAATGGGGATTCCGGATCATTTGGAATGGCATTTTTATTGCAGGTAATATTGGCTTCGTCCAGAAGATGCTCCATCTCTTTTCCCGTAATTCCGATTCCTCTTAGATCCACCAGCATGAGATGATTCTCTGTTGTTCCTGACACAATCTGAATCCCCCTCTTTAACAGTCCATTGCACAGGGCTTTGGCATTTTTTACAATGTTTTTCTGGTATTCTTTATACTCCGGCTGAAGGGCTTCTTTGAAACAAACCGCCTTTGCGGCAATCACGTGCATCAACGGACCGCCCTGGATTCCAGGAAAGACAGCTTTATTGAAATTGAATTGCTTCGCAACTTCAGCGCTGCTCATAATCATACCGCCTCTTGGTCCTCTCAGGGTTTTATGCGTGGTTGTGGTGGTTACATGGGCATAAGGGATTGGACTTGGATGTACTCCCGCTGCCACAAGACCGGCAATATGAGCAATATCCACCATGAGGTAAGCCCCCACCTCATCTGCAATTTCACGGAATTTTTTAAAATCCAGAATCCGGCAATAAGCGCTGGCTCCTGCTACAATAAGCTTTGGTTTTGCCTCAAGAGCAATTCTTCTTACTTCTTCGTAGTCAATCACACCGTCATCGTTTACTCCATAAGGTACAATGTTAAAATATGCTCCTGAAAAGTTTGCCGGGCTTCCATGAGAAAGATGGCCTCCATGAGCAAGATTCATTCCCATTACCGTATCTCCCGGTTTCAGCATGGCAAAAAACACAGCCATATTTGCCTGGGCGCCGGAATGAGGCTGCACATTTACATATTCACATTGAAACAGTTCCTTAGCTCTCTCAATGGCCAGGCGTTCTACATCATCCACACATTCGCATCCGCCATAGTAACGCTTTCCCGGATATCCTTCTGCATATTTATTGGTAAGTGGACTTCCCATAGCTGCCATAACAGCTTTGCTCACCCAGTTTTCTGAGGCAATGAGTTCAATATGAGAATTCTGGCGTTGAACTTCCTGACAGATACATTCTGCAATTTCAGGGTCTGCTTGTTTGATTTCTTCCAACGAATACATATTTCTTACCTGACCTTTCCTGCTGATTTTTTCATTTTTCTTATTTTTCTCTGTATTGAAGATATTTGTCCTCTGCACAGAGACATTTTGATTTAAAAAAAGTGCCCAGAGCCGGAATCGAACCAGCGACACGAGGATTTTCAGTCCTCTGCTCTACCAACTGAGCTATCTGGGCGTACAAATATCTTATCTGTGATAAGTTGCTGTCTTACAGCAACAAAGCAATCTTATCACAGATAAAGAAAAATTTCAACACTTTTTTTATTTTTTATACGACTTGATTTGTAATCATGCCAATTCCCTCAACACTGCATTCCACTACATCTCCGGGGGAAAGAAATCTTGGAGGCATCATTCCCATGCCTACGCCTGCCGGAGTCCCCATGGAAATAATGGTCCCCGCCTTTAAGGTCATGCCACTGGATAATTCCTCAATCACATGGGGAATGTCAAAAATAAACTGGTCAGTTCTTCCGTTTTGCCGCAAAACTCCATTGACGCGGCTCTTAATGGTAAGAATTGGCGGACGTTTCATATCATCCTCTGTTACCAGAAATGGCCCCATAGGGGTAAATCCATCCATACTTTTACCAAAGTACCACTGTTTATGCCTGGTTTGAATATTTCTTGCACTGACATCATTAAGAACCGTATAGCCAAACACATAATCAAAGGCATCCTCACGTTTCACCTGAAAAGCATCCTTTCCCAGAACCACGCCTAATTCAGCTTCATAATCCAGACTGTCCACAAGCCCCGGATAAGAAGGAATTTTAGCCCCGTCTCCAATAGCTTCATTCACTCTCTTTGAAAAATAAACCGCATACCTGCGTTCCCGTTGGAAAACTTCCTTTTTATATCTGGTGGACTCCTCCGCATGGTCCATAAAATTAAGTCCAAGGCAGATAATGTCCTGATGAGGATGAGGAATGGGAGCACAATGAATTACCTCTTTATAATTTAATGTTTTATCCTGTAAACCGCAGCTTGCTTTTTTCATAAGTTCCATTTCTTCTGGCTTTACCCTGGCAATTAAGTCATTCATATCCAGAAATTCCAGCCCCAGCTCTTCCAGCGGAAAAAACTTCTCAAACTCACTGGAACTCATAACACCTAACCGCTCTTTTTCTTCTCCCGGAAGTTTATACGTCAACAGCTTCATAACCCGCCTCCTTTTCTGTGCGTAAAGCATTTTCACACACTACCTTAACAAATTTCTTTTTTCATAGTAGCACACTGTCCACGAAATTTCAATCTCCGGTTGTACTCTTTCTTCTCTTTATGTATAATGAGGAAAGGAAAACTGCAATACTAAAAATAAACTAAAGGAAAAAAGTACAATGAAAATTCGTAGATTATTAGCCGTCTGGAGCGCTCACTGTATTAAATTTGCCTGTCAGCTTACAGGCAAACAAGGTGCAACTCTGGCAGGAAAAGCGGCTCTTACCATTTATCCTCCTATTCTTGGAGAACTTGCTAAAGAAGTAAAAGAAGATATTTTTGTGGTATGCGGAACCAATGGAAAAACCACTACCAACAATCTTCTTGCCTCTGTGCTGGAGGGAAATCACAAAAAAGTAGTGTGCAACCGTACCGGCTCTAACATGCTCAATGGTGTTGCTTCTGCTTTTGTTTTAAACGCCGGATTCTCCGGTCATCTCAAGGCTGATTATGCCTGTATTGAAGTGGATGAAGCCTCCACGGTAAAGGTTTTTCCGCATTTTCAGCCGGACTATATGATTCTTACCAATTTGTTCCGGGATCAGCTTGACCGATACGGAGAAATTGACACTACCATGGAACTTCTTGCTAAAGCCATGGGCATGGCGCCTCACATGAAAATACTGGCAAATGCAGATGATTCGCTCTCTGCTTTTCTGGCTTTAGAGCAGGAAAATCCTCATGCCTTTTATGGTATCAGCCAGCAGGTCATACAGGAAAAAGATGCCAGAGAAGTCCGGGAAGGACAGTTCTGCAAACGCTGCGGAGAAAAAATGACTTACCATTTTTATCATTACAGCCAGCTTGGAGATTATGAATGTCCAAACTGTGGTTTTAAACGTCCGGCTCCTGATTATGACGCTTCTCATGTTTCCCTCACAGACAGACTTTCCTTCCAGGTTGGGGAAGATACTATAAAAGCCAATTACCGGGGCTTTTATAATGTATATAATATTCTGGCTGTGTATGGGGCAGCTTCCATGGCCAAAATCCCATTATCTCAATTCAACCGCATTCTTGGGAATTATACTCCTCAGTTTGGACGGAACGAATTGTTTGAAATTAACGGAACCAAAGTTTTATTAAACCTTGCAAAGAATCCCGCAGGATTTAATCAGAATATTTCTGCTGTTATGACAGACCATACGCCAAAGGATATTATTATTCTCATTAATGACAACAGTCAGGACGGAATTGATGTTTCCTGGCTGTGGGATGTGGATTTTGACCGTCTGCAGGATGCAAACGCTGCTTCCATTACCGTATGCGGAAAACGTTGCCGGGACATGCAGCTCAGACTGAAATATGTGGATATCTCTTCGGATTTGGAACCGGATATTGAAAATACAATTACATCCAAACTGCAAAATGGCACCAAAAATCTCTATGTATTGGTGAATTACACAGGCTTGTATTCCACCCACAATATTTTGAAAAAACTGGAGGGAAAGAAGTAATGAAACTTACCATCGGACATTTATATCCTGAACTTTTAAATTTGTATGGGGACCGGGGCAATATTCAATGTATGATGAAGCGCAGTCTCTGGCGTGGCATTGAGGCGGAAACCATTGCCTTTGGCCTGGAGGATTCCATTGATTTTTCCAAATTAGATATTGTACTGCTGGGAGGTGGCTCAGACAGGGAACAGCGCATTGTCTGCAGTCGTCTCAGAGATATTCGGGAAAATTTCCATCACTATGTAGAGGACGGAGGAAGCGTTCTGGCTGTCTGCGGAGGCTACCAGCTTTTGGGGCATTATTACAAAACAGAAGAGGATACCCTGGAAGGGCTGTCTCTGGTAGACTTGTATACAGAGCAGGGAAGCCCGCGTCTCATTGATAACATTGTTCTGGAAAACCCTGATTTTTCTCTTCCTATTGTTGGATTTGAAAACCATGGAGGACGTACTTACATTGGAGACAATAAACCTTTTGGAAAAGTGGTGTACGGACATGGCAACAATGGTGAGGACGGTCAGGAAGGCGTGTTGTATAAAAACGTGGTTGGCACTTATCTCCATGGTCCTTTGCTTCCCAAAAATCCTCATATTTGTGATTATCTCATCTCTAATGCCTTAGAGCGGAAATATGGAAAGGGAGCTCTGGAGCCTTTGGATGACACCCAGGAGATCCAGGCAAATCAGGAATTATATAAGCGGTTTGTACAGGGATAAGAGATTGCTATATTAGGAAGAGTGGTCAAGTTCCAGCTCAGCCTGCGTTCACTTTGAGCCTGTAGTCTCAAAGCGTACGCGGCATATTCACCGGAACTTAACCACCCTTCCTAAGTTCTGCAATTTCTTGAATTAGAACATGTGTATACAGCAATTATTACATAGCAAAATGATCACCTGCTCAATTCTATTTTGTAGGAATTGTAGCAAAAATAAAAACTTTTAATTTTTTTCAAAAAAGTGTTGACATTTCTATTTTCCTGTTGTATTATAATAACTGTCCTAAGGACAGAGCGAAAAAATAAATACTTGCGGGTGTAGTTCAGTGGTAGAACACCAGCCTTCCAAGCTGGATATGTGGGTTCGATTCCCATCACCCGCTTATGCGCGAGTGGCTCAGTTGGTGGAGCGCGACCTTGCCAAGGTCGAGGCCGCGGGTTCGAGTCCCGTCTCGCGCTTTTTTTATTTCTAAAATACATTACGTCACAAAGTAAATCCCCCGGCATACAGAAGCCTAAAAGAAAAGCTTCTGTATGCCGGGGGATTTTTCTTCTCTATTCTCTCTTCCCTTCCATGGTCTGCTGTATAATGCTTCGCATGGTTTCTTCGTTTAACTGTCCGGTTGCATATCCAAACAGATTTCCATCTCTGTCTATCATAATTGTAGTTGGAAAAGAAGTAATCCCATAGGTCTGAAAGAGTTCTGCCTCTGTATCCATAAGCACCGGATAAGTATATCCGTTTTCTTCCAGAAATGTCTTGATTCCATCCTCTGATTTTTCTTTTCCAAGATTAGGAGCAGCCACACCCAGAATAACCAGGGCATCTTCTCCTTCCTGGTCAAATTCTTCATAAAGCTTCTGAATATCCGGCATTTCAGCACGACAAGGCGGACACCAGGTACCCCAGAAATTCAAAAAGATGGTTTTCCCTTTATACTGAGACAGGGTATGTGTATTTCCATACTGATCTGTAAGATTAAAATCCACCGCAGGAGTAAGCTTTTCTCCCTCTGAACCATCTGTGTGGTCTGCTTCCTCCGCGTCTTCTGCACTTTCTTCCTCTGCCTGTTCTGCCACATTTCCTTCCTGTCCTGTTCCTGACAGAGAAGCCGACGCTACACTAAGCTTTCCTGTAAGCATAAGCACACCCATGAAAATCATTAAGATTCCTCCAATTTTCACAGTGTACTGCACCACCTTCATATGATTCTTGAAAAATTCCAAAAGCGTTGTGGTGAAAAGTCCTACCGCCAGAAACGGAAGCACAAATCCAACCGTATACACCCCAATAAGCCCAAAGGCCACTACCTTGGTACTTACAGAAGCTGCCATAAGAAGCACACTTGCCAGAGCCGGCCCAACACAAGGCGTCCAGGCAAAACTAAAGGTAAATCCCATAATCAGCGCTGTCACCGGTGACATGGCAAGTAAATCCAGCCGAAAAGGAAGCCTTCTCTCTTTTCCAAGAAAATAACTTTTTCCCAGAAATCCCAGTTGATACAGACCAAATACAATAACCAATACGCCGCCGATTCTGGCAAACCAAATCTGGTTATCCTTCAAAAAAGTTCCCACCGCGGAAAACCCAAGTCCCAGCAGGAAAAAGGCAAAGCTTACACCCAGAACAAAACACAGGGTATGAACCATCACCTTGCTCCGCTTAAAATGAATCTTACCGTCTTCCCCTATTTTTCCTGTTCCTCCAGACAAATAGCCAATATAAATGGGAATGAGTGGTAACACACAGGGAGAAAAGAAACTAAGAAGTCCCTGAAAAAAAACGGTAAGCGCCGAAACACTCACATCAAATGAAAATCCCATAAATGATACTCCTTACAGCAAGTCAATTCCGGCTTCTTTACATGCTTCCAGGGTTTCTTCATCCCAGATTGATGCCTGCACCTCTCCTACATGGGCTTTTCCAAGAAGCAGCATGCAAATCCTGGACTGTCCAATACCGCCGCCAATGGTAAGAGGCAGCTTTCCTTCCAGAAGCATCTTATGGAAAGGCAGGTTTCTGCGGTCATCACAGCCAGACTTAGTAAGCTGTTCATCCAGAGACTTTTCATCCACACGGATTCCCATAGAAGAAATCTCTACTGCACATTCCAGAGGTTCATGCCAGAACAAAATGTCACAATTTAGCTTCCAGTCATCATAGTCCGGCGCACGTCCGTCATGTTTCTGTCCGGAAGCCAGCACATCTCCAATCTGCATAATGCAGACGGTTTTGTGTTCTTTGGTATAGATATTTTCCCGCTCCTTTGGAGTAAGCCTGGGGTAAAGGTCCTCTAATTCCTGAGAAGTAATAAACGCTACCTCCCGGCAAAGCTCTGTGTCTAACTGCTCATACTCATATTTCAATTCATCCAGAGCATTGCAGATAGCTCCTACAATACGGTTTACCACAGATTTCAGGTACTCCAGATTTCTCTCTTCTCTGGTAATAATCTTTTCCCAGTCCCACTGATCCACATAAACAGAATGGAGATTATCCAGTTCTTCATCTCTGCGGATAGCATTCATATCTGTAAGAAGTCCCTTTCCCACAAAAAAATCATACCTGTGTAAAGCCATACGTTTCCACTTTGCCAGAGAGTGTACCACCTGACCATTGGTTCCAGCGTCTGGAATATCAAATGTAACAGCCCTCTCCACCCCGTTCAAGTCATCATTTAAACCAGAGGCCGGGTCTACAAATAAAGGAGCTGTCACACGTTTCAATTTTAATGCCATGCACAGCTTTTTCTCCATGAGATGTTTAATCGTACCGATTGCCTCCTGTGTTTCATAACGATTAAGGCAAGAATGATACTGCTTTGGTATTGTTACCTTTCCCATTGCTTCTCCTCCTTCAGAACTTTAATCACTTAAAATGTTGTGTTCTATTGTATTACAAAACCTCTGGTCTGTAAACCTGAAATTAAACAGGATTTATCCTACCTTAATAACACCCTTCACGATATCCGCCTTATTTTCCACACAGGCATCTAATGCGTGCTGAATATCATCCAGCTCAAAATAGTCTGTTACAATATCCTTAATGGCAATTTTTCCTGCTGCTACTGCTTCAATGGCCATAGGATAAATATTTCTGTAACGGAATACAGTCTTAAAGGTTAATTCCTTATCCAGTGCCATTCCCATTGGAAGTGTCATTTCACCGGAAGCACTGTAACCTACAAACACAATGGTAGCGCCTTTTTTAGCAGCTTTAATCTGCTGAGAAGCTGTAATCTGAGAGCCGGCAGTTTCAATACCAAGGTCAAATCCTTTTCCATCTGTAAGCTCTAAAATTCTTGCAACAGTGTCCTCTTCTTTTCCGTTGATAACCGCATCTGCACCTAATTCCAATGCTTTCTGGAGACGTTTCTCCATAACATCTACCACAATCACTTTAGAAACACCCATAGCTTTTAAAGAAAGCAGGGAAACCAGTCCAATACATCCTGCTCCTGTTACCACTGCTGTCTGTCCCAGATGTGCGCCGCCCTGATTTGCTGCATGCATGCCGACAGCAAGAGGCTCAATGAGCGCGCCTTCCATGGTGCTTACATTTTCAGGCAGTTTAAAGCAAAGTCCTGCTTCATGTGCCACATACTCCTGGAATACCCCGTCTACCGGCGGTGTGGCAAAGAAAATTACATCCTTACACAGATTATATTTTCCCTGCTTACAGAATTCACAGGTGCCGCAGGTTTTCCCCGGTTCCATGGCTACTCTGTCTCCCACCTTTAAATTCTTTACATTAGCTCCTACTTCCACTACCGTACCGCCTGCTTCATGGCCCAGTACAAAGGGATATTCCACCACAAAATCTCCGATTCTGCCGGATTCAAAATAATGCAGGTCTGAGCCGCAGATTCCCACATATTCTACCTTTACCAGTACCTCATTTTCCTTTGGCACCGGAACAGGCCGTTCCTGAATCTCCACTTTTTTCAGTTCTGTCATAACAGCGGTTTTCATCATTTTCTCCATTTTCTTGTCCTCACTTTCTGTTTCCTGTTTTCAGGTATTTATTCCTTCTTAAACCCGGTATCAGGTCCAAGATAAGATGCTTCGATTGGTTCTCCTGTCGGATAGATAACCAGACGTTCCAACACCAGTCCGACTTCTCTTGGGTAAAGGGTAATTCTGTTTTCTCCCTTTTTTAGCGTGATTTTCTTTGTGCTTACATGTTCCTGTATGAGCATGGCATGTTCCCAGGCAGCACAGGCGTTGTCTCCTCCTCTATAGGTGGAATCCGTAAGAATCAGCTCTGTAACCTCTTCCTCATCACAGGAAAGTCCCACAGTCAGCCTTCCTCCATACACCAGGGGATTTGCCGGAGAGGTGTGAAGTTCTAGTTCATAGCAGCCCTCCTCCTCTGTCCACAGAGCATAGGTAAGCGCCGGAGCTTCTCCTGTCTGTTCCTTTTCAAAAGAAGCAGTGACAGGAAATACCTTCATGCCGGTTTCATACTTTCCATAATCATCCAGTCTCTCATAGGATGCTTTCTGTCCTTCCCAGTTTCCATCTTGTTTCTCTATGTAATCCACTGCCGGAATCACATACCTTCCTTTTTGCGGCAGGAAACATCCAGATGGAACCATGGAAAAATCTCTTTGTTTTGCTTTTACCTGTACAGGAACGGATTCCTCTCCTGCCCGGATATGGAAACAAAATTCCTGTTCTTCTTCTGGCAGCAATTCTCTGTTCACCGTAAGGGTGAGCCTTTCCTGAAGTCTTGTTTCTCCCTGGACAGCTGAATATGTCAGCCACGGGCAGCTCTCATCTATGCACCATTTTACCACGCCCTGTCCTCCATTGGCAATCTCCAGTGTAATCTTTTTTCTCTCTGAAGTGCTAAAATCATCTATCAAAACAGGAATGGGAAAATACTGGTTGGTATAGTAATCCTCTCCATCTGCCCTGGACACTACTAATCTCGGCTGCTTTGGAAGTCTTACCACATAATTTAATGGATAGCGCCAGTCTTCACTGTTCCAGTTGGTAAACCCAATGTGGCAGGCTGCTTCCATACCAGCCCATTTTCCCTGTTTAAATGCTCTCATTTCTTCTCCCAGCGCTTCATCTCTTGCAATGCACGCCTCCATCCTGTCTCCCATTTCATTTGCCACTGCCTTTCCCTGCAGCGCAAAATGATGGTTCATTCCCCCATATAAATGCATTTTCAATAGATTTGCTGAGGCTGCCGCTGAATAATAAATCATACTGAAATAGGCATCTTCCCGTTTTCTCTCCCTTAGCAGGGCAAGCATGGATTCATTCTCCTGCTCCAGTTTTTCACAGCGCAGAAGCATTCTTCTTCCCTCTTCAAAATGAGCCGGGTGATACACCTTGTCATTGCAGGATTCCGGGCGGCGCAGATGATTAAGACGGATATATTCCTCCAAAATCCAGGCGATTTTTTCCTGTTCCTTACTTGTGGTATATGTGCCAAACTGTTTTTTTGTCCACTGTCTTGCATAGCCGGCAACTGCTTCTTTTCTTCTCCAGGTTTCAAAATCATACGCCATATCCATGAAGAAATTCAGCGGGTATTCCTGGAACTTCACATCTCCGGCATTCACCATCCACACATCCCGAATGCCGTATTCATAAGCCATGGACATCTGCTCCCATATTTTCATTACAGGAGTGGATGCCACCCACTCATAGGAACAGGGACCTCCATGGTAGTCCAGATGGAAATACATTCCAAATCCGCCTTTACGGCTGCGTTCTTCTTTTCCCGGAAGAGCCCGCATGTTTCCAAAATTATCCTCGCAGAGCATCAGAGTTACTCCTTCCAGTTCCGGAAAATCACGAAGCCCTGCTGTTTTGCTGTCTCCGAAATAATAGTCCTCTACTTCTTTATACACTGCAAATAACAGCGGATACTTCTGTCCGTCCTGTTCCAGATTTTCCCGAATCAGTCGCCTCTGCTGAATAATAATTTCTTTTAAGACCCGGACATTTTCTTCAATCTGAGCATCCTCTCCAAGCATTTTGCTGTCGCGTTCCCCGCGCATACCTATGGTAGGAAATACCTGATGTCCACAGCAGCGTTTCAAACCATCCTCCCAATATTTCAAGAGCCCTTCCTTATTTGTGAGGTAACTCCAATCTTCCCCATAGGGACTGTCCTTCCCCTTTACTAAATCCCATTCTTCACTGGAACGCATACAGGGCTCATGGTGAGACATACCAATGTAAATTCCATACGCATCTGCCAGTTTCATGGATTCCATCCCAGGACCATCCAACAAAAAGGAGGACGTCCACATGGCCGGCCATAGATAATTTCCTTTCATTCTCAGCAAATATTCAAAAACATGGTCATACATCTGAGCGGTAAAGCCTTTAAAATGGGAACATGTCCAGTTTCCAAAACAGGGCCACTCATCATTAATAAAGAAACCTCTGTATTTTACAGAAGGCTCTCTGGAAATCCCATTTTCCACAAAAATGCAGTTGTCTATCTGGGATTTTTCCGTATTCTCTCTTGTCTTTAAGACCAGCTTCTCATACACCGGATGCCCTGTATCTCCCCAGAAGGTGCATGCTGTAATCCCCAGAAGCTCCGATAAATGAAAAAGGCCATAAATTGTGCCCAGTTTGTCACTTCCGTAGATGATTAATCCTTGCTCCACACCTGGATAAGGATGCTCCATCAAATAAAATCCGTAAACCTCCCACTTTCCCTTGACTTTTTCCAGTTCTGGAATTCTCTGCTCCAGAAGTTTTGCTGTTTTTCCATTTCCCGCTGTTACCGCAATGACTGCCTGATTGAGATTTTTTCCATCCAGTGCCATGGACGGATGAAGTCCTGTGGTTTTCTCCACATCTTCCACTACTTTTTTAGCAACTCTTCTCACTCCTTCTCCCTCTTCCTTGGGAATGATAAAGGTAAGCTGCTGCCCTTTTGAAAGTATGATTTCTGCCATATATATGTTTTCCTTTCTCATGCAGAAAGGGACTGTCAGCGACAGCCCCTTTCTGAAATTCAGTCAGGATTCTTAATATCCAAGTTTATCTTTTGTTTTTTCAAAGATTTCATTTGTCATATCTGTGTATTCCTGGCTGCCTTTTCCTTCACAATCTTTTACATATGCATCCCAGTCAGCATCTAAATCTCTCTTACCAGAAATAAATTCAAGAGCTGCTGTATTCACATAGTCCATAAGAGATACTTTAATCAGATTCAGTTCTTCTTTTTCCATCTCATCTGCCAGTACCGGTGGCATCAGTGTTGCTTTCTCTTTATTAGCATCAATTCTCTCATTCCATTCTTTCTCACCTTCAGAGAATTTGGAATACTGCAGCTGTTTGCTTCCACCGTAGGCAAATACACCACCGCCGAATCCATAGTCTACATTTAACTGTTTTTCAGCTCCTGGATTCATACCATTGTAATAGATATCTTCATTAAGCACTGGATTTCCTTCTGCATCTTTTGTATAGGTTTCACCTTCTACGCCCCACAGACATAAGGTCTGTCCTTCATCAGAATACCATAACCAGTCAATGAAACGAAGCATTTTAATAAATCCATCTTCACCCAGCTCATCTAGTGCATTCTTTGTAATAACAATACCATTTTCCAGACGGCCTGCATAGCTTGACAGTTTCATCTGTCCTTCCGGACCACCTGGTGTAGTCAGGAAGTATAAATCTGCTCCTTCTACCTGCATTCTGTTTGCAGCCTGGATATCTGCTACCTGCTGATAGTTTACTGTAAGCACATAGGATTCTCCTCTGTAGAATTTTGCCTGTGCCTGTGCGCTGTCCTGTGTAAAGGTTTCTGGATCCAGAATACCATCTTCATACATTCTGTTCCACATTCTTAAGTATTCTCTGTACTCTTCTGTGGTATCTGCGAAGTAGAATTCTTCTTTTTCTTCATCAAACTTCATACCATCTTTTAATCCCCAGTCACCACCATCTGCTGAATTACCGCCGGTTACACCGTATACGCTTGCAGAAAGGTTCATGGCACAGCCTAACTGATACTGATCAGACCATACATATTCTGCACCTGTATATTCTTTTACTTTTTTCAAAGCTTCATAGAAATCATCATAAGTCCAGCTTGCTTCTGTAGACATATCTACACCTGCTGCTTCAAAAACGTCTTTACGAATCAGGTAAGAATATCCTCCTGCTGTGGTTTCCCACATACCTGGCAGACGGTAATATTTACCATCGGCTGCCATGGTTGTCTTTAAGTCTTCCTCCATACCCCAGTCTTCTACACACTTCATGTAGTTTGGCATATATTGTACCCAGTCACTGATAGGAACAATCTGTCCGCTATCTTCAAATGGTTTTGAGTCATATACTTTTGGTACAATGTATGGAGCACTTCCGCTGTTTACAGATGCTGTGATTTTGTCATTATAGTCTGTTCTTGCTACGGTTGTCAGATCAAACTTTACATTGGTTTTCTCTTCAATAGCACTCCAGATTCTCCAATCATCCTTATATGGATAATTCTCATGATCTGAAAACATCATGGAATAAGTGACCGGTTCATCAGAATGGAATGTTTTACCTGCACCATATTCATAATCAATGTCCTTATCTGCTTCCTCTACAGATTTTGTTGGTTTTGCATCTTCATCGGAGCCTTTTCCTCCTCCGCAAGCTGCCAGAGATGTTCCGGCCATTGCCAGAACAAGAGTTAATGCAATTGCTCTTTTCTTCATTTTATTTCCTCCCTTAAAAATTTATTATCTGGCACTGCCCTCTTGGCAGCACCTAAGATACATCATCCTTTGACTGCACCGATGGTCATACCCTGTACAAAATATCTCTGCACAAATGGATATACACATACAATTGGCAGTGTTGTAAGAACCATGGTTGCAGATTTCAGAGTTGCCTGCACACTGCTGGCTTCTGCTGAAGAACCGATTTCCGTATTGTTTGCCCCTTCTACTAACTGTCTTACCCACAGGGCGATAGGCCATTTATCTTTTGTTTCCAAGTACATCATAGGACCAAACCATTCATTCCACATACCTACCAGATAGAACAGGCACATAGTAGCAATAATTGGCTTGGACAATGGAATAATAATTTTCAAAAAGATTCCATAAGTACCCATACCGTCAATAGACGCAGCCTCTTCCAGTTCTTCCGGCAATCCGGCAAAGAAGGACTTCATAACCAACAGATTAAAGGTGCTGATTGCTCCCGGAAGTACAATAGCAAGCATACTATCCTGGAATCCCAACCACTGGGTAATCAAAATATAGTTTGGAATCAATCCGCCTGTAAAGTACATGGTAAATACTACAAACGGTGTTAAAAACTTGTTCAATCTCAGCTTTGGCTTAGATAACGGATAAGCCAAAAGCGCAGTACACACTACAGAAATCACAGTACCGATTATAGAATACAAAATCGTGTTTCCATAATAACGAAAGAAAGAATCATCCCTCAAAATATACTTATAGGTATCTAATGTAAAATCAATTGGGAAAAAAGTAACTTTTCCTGCACTTACCGCTGCTTCACTGCTGAAAGACTGAGCAACAAGATATACAAATGGATATAATGTGATAAAAATAATCGCAATCATAAAAATGGTATTAAAAACCTGGAAAACCCGGTATCCTTTTGATGGTTTTATATTCATTTTACTCTCTCCCTCCTACCACAGTGATGTCTCAGTAAATTTCTTGGACAGGAAGTTTGCGGCTGAAACAAGAATCAGGCCGATTACACCTTCAAACAATCCTACAGCGGCTGCGTAGCTGAAACTTCCATTTGTAATACCCATACGGTATACTAAAGTACCAATAATATCTGCACGGCTCTGTGTCATTGGATTGTATAACAGCAAGATTTTCTGCATGTTTCCTGAAGTTACAATACCACCAATATCCATGATTAACAGTGTCATAATCGTAGGCAAAATACCTGGAATAGTAACATATAAAGCCTGTTTAAATTTACCTGCACCATCCATTTCTGCTGCCTCATACAATTCCGTATTAATTCCTGTCATAGCTGTCAGATAAAGAATAGTACCCCATCCCAAAGCCTGCCATACGCCTGACAGAATATATATGGCATCAAACCATCCAGGCTCTGCCATAAAGGCAATTTTTTCTCCTCCCAGAGAAGCAATCAACTGGTTGATTGGACCATTAGAAGCCAATAACTCTTTCACCATACCACATAATACTACCAGTGATATAAAATGGGGCAGGTAGGAAATAGTCTGCACTGTTTTTTTCCAGTATTTCTTTCTGATTTCATTAAGCAATAAAGCAAAAATCAAAGTTGCCGGGAAACGCACCAGCAAATATCCAATACTCAGACGAAGAGTATTCCAGAAAGCTTTCCAAAATTCCGGATCCGTTAAAAACTGTTCAAAATAACGGAACCCAACCCAATAATCACCAAAGATATTCGGGCCTCCTCGGTATCGCCGAAAGGCAATCAGGTTGCCGAACACGGGGATATATTTGAAGATTATGTAATATAGGATTGGAATCAACATAAAGGAGTAGAGCTTCCATTCCTTTTTCACATGATGCAACAAAGAATCCTTTTTGTTCTTGACTTTCATTGGTTTTGCTTCTTTTGTTTTTGTCATGTCTTCACCACTTTCTCTTTCATATTTTCCTTTTTCAGATTAGTAAATCTTCCTATTTTGTTCATCCGGAATCATACTTTTCCTGTAAAAATAGGAATTAATCTGGTCTCGCCATTCTTTTGAATGTCCTTTCTGATGTTCCAGACGCTTCTGCACTCTTTGGAATACCTTTGAAGGAATCTTCGCTTCCAGAGACTCCCATAAAGTTGCCATCTCTTCTACATCCTCTGCACCCTCAAAATGTGTATCATAGATATGCTGAATCAGCGTCTTTCCTGTTTTTAACGGATAAGTATACGGTATGTAATGGAAGAATAACAATAATTCTTCCGGACATGTTTCAATATTGTCATACATGGATGCATTTGGCTCCCTGTACTGCTGGGTATATCCAGTTCCTTCATGTCCTCGTTCTACCCCCATTCCCAGGTGATCCGCCCTGTGGTAAGTTCCCCATCTGTCATACTCATAACCATCTACATTTGGTCCGTAATGATAATTAGGATTTACCATCCATCCGATTCCCAAGGGAGAGGTATATTTCTCATAAGCAGGCCAGGACATCATGAGAATTTTTTCTATTTTTTCCAGTACCTCTTTATCCTGTCCAAAGGTACAGTAAATCCATTCCTGTGCAATCTCTTCTGCACTAAGGGATGTATCAAAACTCAATCTTCCGAAACCATAGAAATTAGCCGCTGCTAAATCGTGCCCTGTCCAGTTTTCGTCATTTCCTGTATTGGCAACTGCTGCCATTCCGCAGTTATGATTTCCCATCGTTCTTCCTGTTACAATATCTTCTACTGTATCCAGTTCCTTGTTACAATAGGTATGAAAACCTAAAATTTCTTTAAACATGGGAATCAGGTAGCACACATGTCTCTGTTGCCCTGTATATTCCTGTGCAATCTGAACTTCCAGCATTTCATTTGTATGTTCCATTCCTCCAAGCAATGGAGAAATTGGCTCTCTTACCTGAAAATCCATAGGACCATTTTTTACCTGTAAAATAACATTATCGAAAAATTGTCCGTCTAAAGGCTTGAAATTATCGTATCCAGATCTTGCTCTATCTGTTTTTCTATCTCTCCAGTCCTGCTGGCAGTTATACACAAAACAGCGCCAGATAATTAACCCGTCGTAAGGCTTCACAGCCTCTGCCAACATATTGGCTCCATCTGCATGAGTCCTTCCGTAAGTAAAAGGTCCTGGTCTACCCTCTGAATCCGCTTTTACCAGAAATCCTCCCAGATTTGGAAGTCTGGTATATAATTCTTTCATTTTTTCCTTCCACCAGGTTTTTACATCTTCACTGCATGGGTCGGCATGATCCAATCCTCCAAGTTCCATAGGTGCAGCAAAATCATCGAAAAATTGTCCGTCTAAAGGCTTGAAATTATCGTATCCAGATCTTGCTCTATCTGTTTTTCTATCTCTCCAGTCCTGCTGGCAGTTATACACAAAACAGCGCCAGATAATTAACCCGTCGTAAGGCTTCACAGCCTCTGCCAACATATTGGCTCCATCTGCATGAGTCCTTCCGTAAGTAAAAGGTCCTGGTCTACCCTCTGAATCCGCTTTTACCAGAAATCCTCCCAGATTTGGAAGTCTGGTATATAATTCTTTCATTTTTTCCTTCCACCAGGTTTTTACATCTTCACTGCATGGGTCGGCATGATCCAATCCTCCAAGTTCCATAGGTGCAGCAAAATTCAAACTGAGAAATAATCGAATTCCATAGGAAGCAAAAATATCACTCATTTCCTTTAGTTCCTTCTGGAACACTTCATCAATCAACCATGTGGCCCGTTCTTTTACGTTTACATTGTTGATAACCACTCCATTGATACCTACAGACGCTGCCAACCTTGCATAAGCTCTGGTTCTGTCATTCACCAAAATTTCGTTTTTTTGGAAAAAGAAGGACTCTCCTGAGTATCCACGCTCAATGGAACCATCCATATTGTCCCAGTGATTCAGCATTCGCAAGGGAGAATCCGGTACTTTCTTCACAGGTAATTCTAACTCTTTACTTGCGCACTGTAACATTCTTGCCAAATGGAATACTCCGTATAAAATTCCCGCTTCACCGCCAGAGGTAATAAAGAGTTTCCCGTCTTCCTGATAAATTTCATAGCCTTCTTTTCCTACTTGATGATTCTCATCCAGAAGCAACAACACTCCTGCTTCTTTCTGGCACTGAGTTTCTATCATAGAACATCCCAGGATTTCCTGCGCTGCTATTCGCAATTCCTGCACCGCATTTTTTGCTATCGTTCCTTGGAAATTGCTGTAAACTGAATTTGTACTCCAGAGCACCGCTAATTGTTGGTTTCGCCTGTAAGTCAGCCATGCTTTTTCAAATTCCATAAGTTCTTTCCTCTTTTCTTGTGCATATTTCGCTCTTTTCTTAGAAATCGCTTTATGCCCTTGTGCATATTTGTTCTTTGTAGTATCTATTATAGGTTGATTTTTTTCGGCTTGCCTGTCTATTATTGCCGGGAATTATGTAAATATTGCGTAATGTTTTTTGTGCTTATAGATTTCTTTGTATACTCTGCACCAAAAAGAGGGCACTTGCACGAAATATACTTCGGGAATATGAATAGCATTTTCATACAATTGCTCTCTATATTTTATTTTGCTGTTGCGTTCTGCCCTATCTGTTGATATAATTATGACATAATTAACACAAAAGTGTTGCCATAACGGTAGGCGGTTAGTCCTTCAACAGAGGGACTGTGACCCTCTGATTACATAGAAACCCACAAGGGAATCCACTGGAAAGGAGGGCTAAGCCAATGAGTATTGTAGATTTTATTGCAGTAGTAAGCTTCGGCTTAACCTGTTTTAGCATCGGATACGCATTCGGTAAGGATAATCATAAGACACAAAAATAGCCGCCCACATCCAACCAACTGAAGCGACTATTTTTGCTTTATATATTTGGATTAACCGTCTATCGGCAACACTCTTTTTTCTATAATCATATTACCATTGTTCTTATTACATGTCAAGAAACTGAAACCAGCGAAAGTCAAAGTTACTTCCCGGCAGGAAAATAAAGTTCACATCTTTGATTCCGCATATGTTATCCAGAGTAAATTCCTGTATTTCTTCTCCCAGGATAAACTCCAGCATATGGCGTTCTTCCACTTCCTGCTCCTTGTCTTCCTGGGTAAATTGCAGGATAATAGTATTTTTCTCAAGTGGTGTACTGCCGCAGATACGAAGCTTTCTGCATCCTTCTTCTCCAAAGTCCATTCCCGTGAATTTCAAAGTCACATTGTTTCCGATTTTCCGGATAATGTCCCCATCTCTTTGGAAACTGTCTCCATAGAGATAATCACATTCTCCTGCCGGAATCTGCTGCCATGCCCGGTTATACTGTTTGAAGGAGAAGCCCTTTAAATGAACTTTATCCCAAAGCACAAAGCACAGACTGCTGATTCCCCGGATTCTTTTGTTCAGCTTATACACGACTGTCTGATATACATTCCATTTTTTAGGCATCTGATACACAAATTTTCCAAGAGACACACCACCCTCATCTGGCATTCCCTCATAAATTTCTAATTCATAAGGATCATCCGTAAGAGCAAAAATCGGAAGAATAATTTCATCTGACCCATAAGCGCCGAAATCAATATCACGGAATCCAACATGGGTTTCTCCGCCTCTTGCTGTTGCTACACCATGTTCGTTTCCATTCCCTACCTCACCCTTGCTGTAATCATATAGGCCTGCACTGACAAACTCATATGGATTGGTAAATGCTGTTCCAAGACCAGTAATCATAAACTCCAACTGAGAAATAATCCTTACTTTCTCTGTTCCGCATTTGGACATGCAACGCAAGCGGAACTGTCCGTCACTTTTTGCTATTACCTTTACCTTTTGTCCATTTGGCTCAATTTCTGCAATCTTCAAAGGAATTCCTGCATCATCTACAACACTCCAGAAAACCTCCTGATCCCAGGCTGTACTTGGGCAAAGTTTCGCGCTTACCTCTGTTTCTAGATTTCCCTCGTGTAAATGAAGACCCGTGCTGCTGGTCATGCAGATTTTCCGAACCGGAATTTCCTGTGAAAATAATTTTTCTTCTTCTCCTGCCAGATAAGCTATTGAACTGATTCCTTCACGTACCTCAGATAACTCCACTGGAATTTCCAGGTACACGTCCTCCATCCCAGGAGAGCTTACTCTTATTCTTAAATTTCCAGGTTCTGTCCCTGCTTTAAATACTGCCAGAAGTTTTCCACTGAACAGTCTTCTACAAGACTTTTTATACTCCTCTGTATCCGTACTGTCTCCATTATCTGTTCCAACTAATGCACCTGCTCCTTCTGTCTGAATCAGAACTCGGTTATTAGCATTTTCCACAGGATAACCATTTTCATCTTCCATGGAAATTTCCAGAAACAGTAAATCTTCCCCATTTGCCCGCAGACTTTGTTTTTGAGGTTTCAGAAGAATACGTTTTGCCTCTCCAAAAGAATAACGCACCTCCTCTGCCACAATTCTTCCACTTTCATCACAGGCCACTGCCCTGATTTCTCCTTCTTTATAAGGAAGCTGCCAATGTCCGGTAAGTTCCATTCCATTTTCGTGATCAATGGTAAAAGTCCCCTGACTCTTTCCATTAAAAAACACTTCTACTACCGGTGCATTGGAGCATACTCTTAAATCTATAAACTGACCTTCATTAAAGTCCCAGTAAGGGAAAATATGTACCATAGGAGCTTTCTTATAATCCGTCCAAGCTGCTTGATAAATATAGTAAGAATCTTTTGGAAATCCTGCTGTATCTATCTGTCCAAAATAAGAATTCCTAGTGTGATAAGGAGTTGGTTCTCCTATGTAATCAAAACCCGTCCAGATAAATTGTCCACAGGAATAAGGATGATCTCTCTCTGCCAAAATACATGCTTCTGTAGATTTTGCCCCCCAGCTTGTGGTAGAATTTCCAAGAGAAGAACACTGTTCATCCTCATCTGCCAGTACAGACTGCTGGTAAGGGAAATGATAAATTCCGCGGCTCTGAACAATAGAACCCGTTTCACTTCCATAAATCATCCAATCTGGATGCTTTTCATGGTGTTCTTCATAATAATTTTCTCCATAATTATAACCAATAAGCTTTATAACATCCGCACATTTCTGAGTATTTTCCCATGGCATATAATTGGATCCCAAAGTAACCGCAGCATTTTTCAAAGAATCATATCTACGTACTTCTGCTATAAGTTTTTCCATCCATTCTTTTCCTTTTGTGCTACTCACATGGGTATCATAAATCTCATTTCCAATACTCCACATAATCAGGCTTGGATGATTTCTGTCTCTACGAATCCAGCTTTCTACATCTTTTTGATACCACTGAGGGAAAAATCTTGCATAATCATAGGGATTCTTAGGTGATTCCCAGCAGTCAAAGGCCTCGGATACTACTAAAATACCCATCTCATCTGTAAGTTCCATAAGATCCTGAGCAGGCATATTATGGGCGGTTCGGATGGCATTAACCCCCATTTTTTTCAAGATTTCCAGTTTTCGTCTCATTGCCTGGCTATGATAAGCAGCTCCCAGACACCCTAAATCATGATGCTCGCAAACACCGTTTAACTTCAGTTTCCTTCCATTTAAAGAAAAACCTGTTTCCGGAGAAAAGTCCAGAGTTCGAAATCCAACTGTTTGAACTTCCCTTTGCAAAATTTCTTGGTCTTTCTTCAAAGTAACTGCTAATTCATAGCAAAATGGATGTTCTACATCCCATATTTTAGGATTATTAATACTGCTTTTGAAATATTCTCCTGTTTCTAATGGCTCTCTGTTCCCAGTTAACGGTTCCCAGATTTCACTTCCTTTTTCTCGCAAAGCGTATTCCACATAGAGATCTTGTCCTTCTACTTCCGTATGAATTGAAATGCTCCATTCTTCTGTTGTCTCTTTTTTTGCTGAAAAATAAATTCCATCTGCAACAAAATGCTCCACAGGTGTTCTACGAATCCATACATTACGATAAATTCCAGCTCCGGAATACCATCTGCTGTTTGGAGCTTGAAAATCTGCTGATACCAAAATTTCATTTTCACCGTTTACAAGATTTTCTGTGATTTCTGTCTCAAAAGCAGAATACCCATACTTCCATTCCCTTACCTTTTTTCCATTTACATAAACTTTGCTATCCATGTAAATACCGTCAAACCTTAAAAACACAAGTTCCTTCTCTTGCTTACTCCAGACAAACCTCTTTCGATACCATCCTGTACTGTCTTCATACAAATTTCCAGTCTGATATATAAGCCAATCATGGGGCAGCCCCACTGGTTCAAACTCTTTCTGTTTCTCCATGATTGCCTCATAAGTAGTATGTAACGGCTGTTTTGTAAATTCCCATCCGTCATTAAATAACGTTTTCATACTTTCTCCTCCTCGTTTCCCCTGAAATTTCCAGTTCAAAAGGCTCGGCCAAAAGTCCTGCCTGATTACACAAAAGTTTTCTGCCTGGTGTACAACTCCAAGCATATCGAACACGTCTAATTTCTTGTCTTTCTCCACAATCCAAAAAGACCTTGTCTTTCTCTATGCACGCTTCCGCCTTTTGGAAAACCCCAGCACCAGTATCTACTTCAAATCCTGCAGGTGTTTCTCCTTCCAGTACCTTCAACTCTCCACCGTCTCCTGTAACAAATTTCAGCACCAGTTTTCTTGACTCTTCATCCCAAAATGCAGTTTTCACTTTCGGTCCCTGGTAGGATATCTTTTTCCCATATACTAAATATTCCAGGGCAAGCCCAGCTCTTCTCGCTGCTTCTTTTTTATTTAAAGGATGTAAATCATTATCTTCTCCAATATCCAGATTTACAGTCACTGCTACATCCGGTAACCGAACTGCTTTGCTCTGGGCTCTCCGAATAAGAGGCCAGGCTTCTCCCGGAGCAATATCAATCCCACAATTGGGCAACTGTACAATGACAAAGGGCAGGCTCTTCTGCTTCCAGTGTTTTCTCCAGTCCAAGATTAAAGACTGTAACAGGCTTTCATACTGCTCCGGATGTCTGTCATTGGATTCCCCTTGATACCAAACCACACCTTTCACGGAATATGGGATACATGGAGCTACCATTCCCTGAAACAAACATGCGGGCTTGCGATTTAGAAACTCCTGTATTGGAGCCGGATCTGATGTTGCTTTTATCTCATATTTCCACTGACCATCTAACAGAATTTTCTTCCCCTGTTCCAACACTAAGTCATGATTTTTTCCAGAGGTTATTCTTCCATCTCCTTCCTGACACACCAGGCGAATAGCAATGTGATTTTCTCCTGTTTTTAACACGCCTTTTGGAATCGGATAACGTCTTGGCGGATAGCGATAACCAGTTTCTCCTACCAATACTCCATTAATAAACACCTTGTCACTATCTACCAATGTCCCAAAACGCAAAAGTCCAGTCTCCTCCTCTGCACCTTCTGGCATCTGAAAGGTTCTGGAAAGACATATCACCCCGCAAAATCCAGGTAATCCCTGCTCTTTTAAACATCCTGGGATCTGGATAACGCCTTGTTTCCCTGCTGTTGTACTTGCTTCTTGTATCTCTAAATTTTTATGCCACTCCCAGATATCTTTCTCATACTTCTCTACAATCTTTGTACGTAATTCTTCATCTTCATACTTTATGGCAGTTTCCAAAAGTTCCGGATAATCCTTCAAACCTTCTCTACTTATCCATGCTTCTGCCGGTGTTCCTCCAAGACTTAAATTCAAAATTCCAATAGGAACTCTCCTTTTTTCATATAAATATTTCCCCAGAAAATAAGACATAGCAGAAGCTTCTTCCAAATATTCCTTCCCACAGGTATGCCAGGCTGCCTCTCTATGCTCCTGCAGGGTCTGCTGAAATTCCGGATTCTCCATGACCTTATAGATATGAACCCCCTCACAACCTCCATTTTCAAATTCCTCCGGATAACGCACAGCTACCCGACGCATAGGAAGCTCCATATTTGACTGTCCTGCACACACAAACACATCTCCTACAAATACCTGATAAACTTGAGCGTTTCCCTTTGTTTCTTCCTGAATCGTCAGCGCATATGGTCCGCCTGGAAGCAGTCTTGGAAGTTCCAGCTCAAATCGTCCACTGTGACTGATTTTCCCAAAAATCTGCTGTTCCTGAATACAAACACTTACCTGCATCCCAGGTTCTCCAAATCCCCATATTTTGGTTCCTTCTCCCTGCTGCAACACGCAACCATCCTGAAATAATTTTGGCAGTTTCATGTTTTCCTATCCCCCATCCTTTCGCCTGTTTTTCTTTTTTCTTATAAAATACCCACTGTAGTCATCTTATCCTTTCCTCCTTATTTTCACTTCTTAAATCTTGCCTTCTTCCTTGCATTTGTTGCGATGTTTTCAGCACAAAAAAGAACCAGAGCGGTCTGCCTCCAGACCGTGCTCTGATTCTGATTTCATTCTACAATTTCACCCTTCTCCTGTATCCTTTGGGCAAATATAAAGTTTATTTCTGTATTCACTAGGCGAACACCCTTTGATAGATTTAAAAGTTCTGTTAAATGCACTAATGGATGAAAATCCCGAATTCATAGCAATATCCGTAATACTCAGCACTGTGGTGTACAAAAGCTCCTCTGCTTTCGTAATCCGCTTCTCATTCAGATATTCATAAAATGTCATGTCCATACATTGTTTAAAAATTCTGGTAAAATGGAATTTGGAAAAACCACTGATAGATGCTACCTGCTCTAGTGTAATATTTTCCTGATAATGGTGATTAATATAACTGCAGGCATTTAATACGGTTTCCATATATTCCTTTTGTTTCACGGTGGTGTTTCCCTCTTGCCCTTTGGTTCTGTCATACATTCCCTCTGTAGCTCTACGTCCAAGGGCTGCAAACACATTAATTAAATCTGCATAAATCATTGCCTCACAAAAAGGTTGCTTTTCCTTATATTCCTCAATGATCCGATCCATCCGTTCCTTCACATAAACATAAATTCCACTATCTTCCTCCGCTTTTCTAAGACAGGTGATTGGCGGTAACAAAGTTAGCAGTGTTTCCATTTCCTTTAATGAATGTAGTAAGGAAATACTAAACTGCAAAATAACCCGCTCTCCTGTGGGCGGCGCTTTCAAAGAATGAAGTACACTGGTATTCAAAATGATAATGTCTCCCTCACCCAAATCATACACATCATTTCCTGAAATCACCCTGTACCCCTCCCGGATAGGCATAATTATTTCAATACCTGCATGCCAGTGTTCCGGATAATCTTCATATTCTATATTATGATACAATCTAAGTCCCAGAGAATCTCCATAATTAATGGTTTCATGTATTCCATCTAATATCTCAATCATAGTAATTCCTTATTTCTTCTTTGTTGCTTTTTCAATTTCCTCTGCAATTTTCTTTTTAATACCATTCATTCGCTGGTAAGTTTCTCCCAAACTTTCCTGGGTTTTATTGATAATGTTCACATATTCTGTAATTTTAAACTGGGCTTCTGAAACAGCCTCCCTTACTGCTTCATAATCCTCTTTACAGCCAGCTCGATTTTCTGCATCTTTCCAATTCTCCCGAAGGACCTGATTCTCCGCGCGAAGACGTAAAATTTCTTTCGCCAGTTTCTCCTTAATATTTTGTTTTTCTCTGGCTTCCCTGTCTCTCTGTTCCTCTGTCTTTTGGTACTGCATCCGCACCTGCTCCAGCTCTTTTGTGACAGTATCCAGATTCTCTTTTAAATTTGTATTCTCCTGTTCCAGATTTTCAATTTTGGCATGCTGCTCTCCCTCCAGCTGGGCGGCCTCACTTTTCTCCTGCTGTAGCAAGGTTTCCAGTTCCTGCACTTTCATTCTCAACCTGCCAATTTCATCTTCATAGGTTTTCTTCATGTGGAACATCTCATCATTTAAATTTTCCACATATTCTATTACTTCGTCTTTCCGATACCCGCCCACTGAGGTACGGAATGTAAGTTCATTCTCCATGCTTTTCTCCCCTTAGTCAAATACTTAAAATGTCTCCCCCTGTGTTCCATAAGATTGCCCCATATTCTGTTTTCTCATCCAATTCTCCCGAAGGACTGCGTACAATTCCGCATTGGTGGCATGTACATAAGGCCCTGTCCAGAAAATCCCCAAAAGTCCGCAGGTAAATGTAGCAGCAAACCACCATCCAAGAAAGGATACATCTAAAATCCAAGCGTCCACTTTCTGTCCCCTCATCATTTCCCTGGATATGGCAAAAGCATCTCTAGCTGAAATATCCGGCTGATCTGCCAAAATATAAGGCACCATACGGTATTCATAGGTCTTCACAATACCTGGAATAACGAAAAGAAACGTCCAAAGAACGATCTTCACGTCCCTAAGGAACATAATCCATACTGCATTGGTGTAATGCCCACTTTGAAATCCATGGAACACTTTGGATACCGGCGCCTGATATTCTCTGTTTTCCACAAAAAACCGACAGCAGCCAACAGTGAACACGTTTCCTGCAAATATGGCAATCAGCAAAGTCATCCAGCTCACAGTAACCGTAATTCCTTCTGGAATATACATCTCAAAATCTTCCAGTTGACTCAAGGTACCCGCATCCAACCCCAGAACGAGGCTTATCAAAAAAGCTGCCAACACACAGGCTCCATAATTTTTTCTCATGGAATCTTTGGCGAAATTTTTCAGGTCTATTCTGTTCCAAACCATGCAATTCCCTCCCTTATGTTTTTTCTATTTCCATCTTATCACGCATTGAGGAAATCTTCCAGAAAAAAATCTCCTTCTAAAAAAATAATTTTTTTCAAAAAAAGTGTTGACATTTTCAATTTTCTATCATATAATCTTTTTTGTTGTGAGGCACAACAGTAAATAACATGTGCGTTTAGCTCAGCTGGATAGAGCGTTTGGCTACGGACCAAAAGGTCGGGGGTTCGAATCCTCTAACGCACGTATTTGAAGCGGAAATTCTTTTTGGGATTTCCGCTTTTTTGTTTCTGTTTAAATATTTATCTGTGATGAAAGGACTTGTATATCTTATGTCAACTTCAATCCAATTAAAACAAATGCTTGCTTCCATAAATCGAAAGAGTTATCCTGCCTACAAAAGTTTAAAAGGCAGTTATGATTTTGGCACCCATGTGCTGACCATTGATCACGTACAGGGCGACCCTTTTGCCTCTCCATCTCATCTAAGCGTACGGGTAAGCGGCAGACAGGCAGGTTTTCCTGACTTCTGCTTTGCCTCCTCAGATACCAGGATTGCCCTCCAGGATCTGATTCTCCGGAAATTTGAGGAACAAATCCGCTCTTACAGCTTTCGTGCCAAAGGTTCCGGCAAAAGCGGTCTAATCACTTCTACTGTCTGCGGCCAGGAAATCCTGGAGCGTACTGCCTGCGAAATCACGACAAAAGAAGTCATTCTCCGCTTCTGTGTCGGTTTTCCTGCAAACGGAAGAACCATTAACGCACAAGAACTAGAAAAAATCCTTTTTGATTTTCTTCCTGTCTGTGTGAAAAAGGCTCTTTATTATAAAAATTTAAACCCAAAAGAAGTAGAAGCCGCAATCTTTCTAGCGGAAGACCAGGCATATATCCGCAAGGAATTAAAGAAGCGAAATTTGGCAGCCTTTGTTGCTGACAACGCCATTCTTCCAAGACAGAGCGGTATTTCCCAGAAACCTATGAAAAACAGTGTCTCCTTTTCCTCTCCTGCTTCTCTGCGGGTAGAAATGCAGCTTCCCCATAAAGGTACCATAACAGGAATGGGGATTCCCGTGGGCATCACCCTCATTGCCGGAGGGGGATACCATGGCAAATCCACTCTGTTAAATGCACTGGAGGCAGGCGTGTATAACCACATCCAGGGAGACGGCAGAGAGTATGTAATTACAGATGACACCGCGCTAAAACTCCGCTCCGAAGACGGAAGATTTATCAAGGATGTGGATATTTCTATGTTCATCAACGACCTGCCGAATAAAAAAGACACCCACTGCTTCTCCACCCTGGATGCCAGCGGAAGCACCTCCCAGGCTGCCGGGATTGCAGAAGGCATAGAGGCAGGAATCCAGCTTCTTTTACTGGATGAAGATACCTCTGCCACCAATTTTATGGTGCGGGACACTTTCATGCAGCAGGTCATCAGCCGGGAAAAAGAACCCATCACTCCATTTCTGGAGCGTGCAGGAGATTTATTTGAACAGGCAGGAATTTCCACGATTCTAGTAGCCGGAAGTTCCGGGGCGTTTTTCCACATTGCAGATACCATTATCCAGATGGACAATTATCATGCTCTGGATATCACGAAAAAGGTAAAAGCTATGTGCAAAGATTTCCCACTGACAGCATCAGATGCATCCCCCTTTCACCTGCCACAGGCAAAGCGGATCATGTCCGCCCCTCCTGTGAAACGCGATGCTTACAAAGAACTGAAGTTAAAAACTCACAGCAAAGACTCTTTTTCTATTGGAAAAGAAACCGTGGATCTGCGTTATATCGAACAGCTTGCTGACCAGGAACAGACTGCTGCTCTTGGGGAATTGCTGAAATATGCAAGAGAACATCTCATTGACAACAAAAAGACTGTTTCACAGATTGTAGAAGCACTGGAAACAAAGCTGGAAACCCAGGGACTTGGCAGTGTATGCAGCTCCTCTTACACCCCCTGCGGCCTTGCACGGCCAAGAAAACAGGAAATTTACTCCTGCTTTAACCGGTATCGTAGATAAAACCAGGAGGAAGAGGACATGAACTATAAAATTGCAGTCTGCGATGACTCTGCACCAGACCGGACATTTCTTTCCAATCTGGTGAAAAACTGGGCACAGACCCATGGACACCAAGTACAGCTTCTGGAATTTGTTTCCGCTGAAAATTTTCTTTTTTTCTATGAGGAAGAGAAAGACTTTGATATCCTGCTTCTGGATATTGAGATGAATGGCATGGATGGTGTCACCATGGCGAAAAAAATCCGCAGGGAAAATCAGACGGTTCAGATTATCTTTATTACCGGATATTCTGACTATATCTCAGAAGGTTATGAGGTGGCTGCACTCCACTATCTCATGAAACCAGTGAAAGAAGAGAAACTGATGGATGTACTTTCCAGGGCAGCAGAAAAAATTTCCAGAAATGAAAAAGTTCTGTACCTGGAAATTTCAGGGGAAATGGTCATTCTTCCTGTTTATCAAATCCGTTATGCAGAAGTTTCCGGCAATTATGTGACCATACATGGCCTGGAAGACTATACCGTAAAAATGGCTCTTGGAAATCTGGAAAAAGAACTGGATGAACGTTTTTACCGCATGGGCCGTTCCTTTCTGGTAAATCTTACCAGTATCCGCCGTGTGACAAAAAAGCAGGTATTTTTAGATGACCACACCGTTCTTCCCCTGCCCCGTGGTGCTTATGATGGAATCAACCGGGCAATCATTCAGATGAGGTGACTGACATATGAAACTCTTTCCCAGACTTTTTTCCAGGAAGATTGAAAAACAGATTTCTTCCTATCAGCAGGAACTTATTGAAACTCATTACCGTGAAGTCGAAAACATGTACCGTCAAATCCGTGGCTGGCGGCATGACTATAGAAATCATATCCAGACCATGAAAGCCTACGCTGCATCTGGGGACTGGGAAGCTATCTGTCATTATTTAGATTTGCTGGATGAAGACCTGACCACCGTGGATACTGTAATCAAAACCGGAAATCCTATGACCGATGCTATTTTAAATTCCAAAATTTCCCTTGCCAGGGCAAAGGGAATTACGGTTCAGGCAGATGCACATATTCCTGTGAGACTAACTTCCTCTGAGATTGATCTGTGCTGTATTCTGGGCAACTTATTTGACAATGCCATTGAAGCCAGCCTGGCACTCCCCGAAGAACAAAGGCTGATCCGGGTCTATATGGATATGAAAAATACACAGCTTTATATCTCCTTTACGAATTTTACAGCAGGCCGAAAGCTCACAAAAATGGGCAAACGGTTCCAAACCACAAAGGGCGAAGGACATGGATTTGGACTGGTCCGTATTGATGCAATTGTAGAAAAACTGGATGGATATATCAGCAGAGGCAGTGAAGACGGGGCATTTACCACAGAAATCCTTCTGCCTCAGCTTTAACCGTTCATCCCCTCAAAATTACCATTCATCCCCGGAAATACCCCGGGGATACTTTTTTGTGATATTGTCATACCTGCGAGGTGAACGAAATTATGAAAACACAAAAATCAAAAAAACAAACATCTTATTCTATTCTGTCCAATGTCATGTGGATGGTAAAGCTTGCATGGCAGACATCCAAAGCAGCACCTATCTTATGCCTGGTATCTGCTATTCTGGAAATCTTGCTGCAAGTAACAAATCTTTACATTGCACCGGGAATCCTGCATCAAGTAGAAATCCATGCTTCCCTGTCCTGCCTGCTCCTCACGATCGGAGCCTTCACAGCAGCACTCTTTCTTCTTATGGGACTAAAAGAATATGTCCGTGACAACACTACGTGCCCTTTTATTTCCGTGCGGACAGCCATCATCGAAAAAATCGGTGAAAAGTGCAATACAACCGCCTATTCCAATACACTGGATACCAGCTTTATCAAACTTCGGGATAAAGCTTTTTTCTGTACTTCCACCAATAGCCAGTCCACAGAACGAATCTGGCACACCCTTACCTTTTTGCTGCAAAACACAGGAGGCTTTCTGGTCTTTTTAACCATACTGTCACCTTTAAATCCCTGGATTCTGGCTCTTATGGTATTCACCTGTGTCCTGGGATTTCTGATTTTCCGATATACCAGCAACTGGAAATACCGGCACAGAGAAGAGGAAGCACAATGTCATGCAAAACTGGCCTATATACAGAATAAATCCCAGTCCATTACCATGGCCAAGGATATCCGCATCTTCGGTTTGCAAAACTGGCTGGATGATATCAGCTCCTCCATCCAAAAAACGTATATGGATTTCCTCCTGCGCTGCGAAAAAATGCTGCTTCTGGGAGATCTTGCTGATGTGTTTTTTACCATTGCCAGAAATGGAATCGCCTATGTTTATCTGCTGCATCTTGCTCTTTCAGAAGATCTCAGCGTTTCCGCCTTTCTTCTGTATTTCACAGCAATTTCTACCTTTACCACCTGGGTAAATGGAATTTTGCAGCAGTGCAGCGACCTGCACAAAGAAAGTCTGGATATTTCTTCTCTGCGTACATTCCTGGACTATCCAGAGCCTTTCCGGTTCCAAAATGGTAAACCAATTCCTCCAAAAGCACCTTATGAACTGAGGCTGGAACAAGTATCTTACCGCTACCCGGGTGCAGCCAGGGACACGATCCACCAGATGAACCTTACTCTTCACCCGGGTGAAAAACTGGCAATCGTCGGTTTAAACGGAGCCGGAAAAACCACTCTGGTCAAACTGCTCTGCGGTCTTCTGGACCCTACTAAGGGCCGGGTGCTGTTAAATGGCCAGGACATACGTGACTTTAACCGGCAGGATTATTATGCTCTGTTCAGTGCTGTATTCCAGAACTATTCTCTTCTGGATGTGACACTGGCAGAAAATATTGCCCAGGATTATAAAGACATAAACGAAAAAAGAATTTGGAACTGCCTGGAAAAAGCAGGGCTTACCCAAATGGTACAACAACTGCAAAAGGGGCTTGCTACCCATACGGGCCGGGAGGTTTATTTAGATGGTGTGCTGTTCTCTGGTGGCCAGACACAGCGACTCATGCTTGCAAGGGCCTTATATAAAAACAGCCCTATCCTGCTCCTAGACGAGCCAACAGCCGCTTTAGACCCCCTGGCCGAAAATGACATTTATCTAAAATACCATGAGATGACAGAGGGAAAAACCTCTCTCTTTATCTCTCACCGCCTGGCTTCTACCAGATTTTGCGACCGGATTCTCTATCTGGAGCATGGTGCTATCTTAGAAGAAGGCACTCATGAGGAACTGTTGCAGGCAGGTGGTGCCTATGCACAGCTTTTTGACACCCAGAGCCGTTACTATCAAGAAGGGAGGGATTTCTGATGAAAGAAACATTCAAAACAATAAAAGAGGCATTACAGCTCCAAAACCGTGCCGCAAAGCTTCTTCACAAAGTGAGTCCAATTTTTTTTCCTGTTGCCACCTTATATGCCCTGGTCTCATCCCTGATTCCTTATGTAACTGTGTACTTTTCTGCACAATTACTACAGGAGCTTTCCAATAACCGCAGACCGGAAATATTAATCAGATGGGCAATGGCAGCCACACTGTGCAGCGGTATCTTCCTGCTTCTCAGGGCTTTTCTATACCAGCGTTATAATACCCTTCAGGATGCACTCTACGGCAGCAAAGAGATACTGTTTTCTCATAAATTTTTCTCTATGGATTATAAAGATCTTGATTCTCAGAAAATTCGGGATCTCCATGCACAAATCCAGCAAAATGAAAACTGGTCTTCTTGGGGACTAATGCGGGCATCGGAAAATTATCAGATTGGCCTTTGCAACCTTTTAGGTATTTTAAGCGGTATCCTCCTGACCATCTCCCTTTTTACTGCCCAGGTACCCAAAAACAGTGGATGTCTTACCATTCTGAACCACCCTGTTTTTGTCCTGATTCTGGCTTCCTGCATTCTTATGGTCAGCCTTCTGGCCGGAATGCTCTCTGCCAAGGCGGTCTCTATCTGGGGACAGCAGGCGGAAACTATGACCTTGAGTAACCGTATTTTTGGTTATTTCGGGAAATTCGGACAGCGACAGGGAAAAAGTGAAGATGTGCGCCTTTATCATCAGCAAGATTTGATCAGCCACTATTTTCAGAAAATTATACCTCTTGGTTTTGGTCCCTCCAGCTCTATGGCAATATCTGCCCGCTCTTCTGTTGGTCTCTATGATGCTTTTGCTACCGGGCTTACTGCACTCCTGACAGGATGTATCTATGTGTTTACCTGCCTGAAAGCCTGGGGCGGCGCTTTTGATGTAGGAAGCATCACGCAATATGTGGGTGCTGTTACTGCTTTATCTTCTAATGTATTTGCTTTGGTAGAGTTTGCAGGACTTGTAAAAGCCAATGCTCCTTATCTGGAACAGACCTTTACCTTTCTGGATTTACCTAATACCATGTATCAAGGCAGCCTTACCACAGAAAAACGTTCTGATCGTAAGTATGAAATCGAATTTAGGGATGTATCTTTTCGTTATCCCGGTACAGATAACTGGGCACTGCGCCATGTGTCCATGAAGTTTCACATTGGTACCCGCCTGGCTATCGTAGGGGAAAACGGAAGCGGCAAGACCACATTTATTAAGCTGCTCTGCCGCCTCTATGATCCCCAGGAAGGGGAAATTCTCTTAAATGGCATTAATATCCGCAAATACAAGTACAAAGACTATATGGAAATCTTCTCTATTGTCTTTCAGGACTTCCAGCTTCTTAGCCAGTCCCTTGGTTCCAATGTAGCAGGAAGTATTGTTTATGACAGGAAACGTGCAGAAAAAGCCCTGTCTGACGCTGGTCTGGGAGAACGTCTCTCCTCCATGCCACAGGGAACCGATACTCCTCTCTACAAAGATTTTACAGAAGACGGTGTGGAAATTTCCGGAGGCGAAGCCCAGAAAATCGCCATTGCCAGAGCACTTTATAAGGATGCCCCCTTCATAATCTTAGACGAACCGACTGCTGCTTTAGACCCGGTTGCAGAAGCAGAAATCTATGCAAAATTCAATGAAATTTCCGGAGACAGAACGTCCATCTACATCAGCCACAGACTGTCTTCCTGCAAGTTCTGTGATGAAATTGTTGTTTTTCATCAAGGGCAAATTGTAGAAAAAGGAACTCACGAAGAGCTGCTGGCTCAAATGAATGGAAAATATGCACAGCTGTGGCAGGCACAGGCACAGTATTATACAGAAGAATGATTTCTTCTTAACCCAAAAAGAAGCCTTGGGAACCTTAGGTTCTCACAGCTTCTTTTTTATCTCCTTATACACTTCCCGGAATCTTTTCGCACTTTGAAAATCCGCTCTCTGACCGTACCTGGCATCCAAATAAATCTGGCGTAACTCCTGACATTGTCCGCAAATCTGAGGATTCCTCTCATGGTTTTCCTGCAAGTCCCTGCTGGTGGTACTGGCTTTAATGGAAATCCCTGTTTCCTGGCACAGTTTCATGTAGTTCCGGTATTCCCTGCGAATCTGACGCACCCAGAAGGAATCTGATTTCCCTGTCTTGTTCTGCGTAAGCTTCATACCAGTCTGTTCAACAGAAAATCCCATAATTTCTCCCTGGTCTTCGTTTTTGTGGCTGGCAAGCCAGCGGAAGAAGAAATAAATCCCAGCAGCTACAAATAAAACTGCCACTACACGTGCTATGGAAAGAATCAGGCTGCCTCCACCTGCCTGACTTACCAATTCCGGTTTCCATAGCTCCTCTCCTGATTTTAATGCCTGTGCCAAAGGCTCTGCAATCTGTCTGGAAATAGAAAAGAGGGACAAAAACCAAAGAATTCCCTCCAGAAGCATCCCAATCAGAAATCCCAGGAGCTTTACCAGAATCAAAATAGGCGGTAAGAGAATCTGCTGATAGAACCATTGACAAACAACAGCACCTCCATGGATAACAGATGGACTGCTCAGTACAAAAAACAGAAAAAAGAACAGTCCTGTTGCAATCACATTCTCAATCTGAAACTTTCTGCCAAGATACACCTTGGGCTCATGGCGGAGGGAACGAAGAAGCAGAATCAGTCCTGCGGCTGTACAGACAGCCAATGGCAAGGTAATCTGTAAAATAATTTTCCACTGTCCTAGTAGCAAAAGAAAACTGCCCAAAATCAATGCAGCTTTCCAAAATGCCTGAAACAGATCCGCCTGCCTACTCCAAAACAGTGGATATTCTCTTTTTATTATCATGGTAGCCACATAGGCAACACCCGGAACCAAAACCACCAGTTCTGCCAAGCAGCCTGCCGCTCCCACAAAAGAAAGTGCAAGAAACGGCAAAAGAAAAAACCTCTTTTTCCCTTTTTCTCTGTATATAAAAGAAATGCCGTAAATCAGGCTGAGGATTCCAAGCCCCAAGATGCTTCTTGGTAAAATTTGTGTATCCATTCCGCCTATTCTCTGCAACAAATAGGAAGCGACTGCTCCTGCAAACATTCCAAAAAAAGACAAGTCTGCAAACATGCGAAGACTATGCATCCAGATCATGTTCAGCACCTCCCCTTTCACATCCAAAAAGCATCAACATTCCATTCCCAAACATCTTTTCTATCTTCCGAAGTTGCCCGCATTCCCGAAAATCCTCGTGGAAAGGAGTAATAATCATCACGCCTCTCGAAATATCCTGTCCCAAAAGTTCCAGCAGATTTTCCTTGGAAAATGCCGGATGATACAGACCACGCCCCAGACATTCCAGCACCTTTAAGAAATGCTGATGTCCAAGCCCCTCCCGTACCATATGGGAACCGCCCACTGCACCAGCCTGGGCAGCATTAGTACAAAATACATATTTGATTCCTCTGTCTTCCAATTCCTGGCATACCGTACGTGCAAGGCTATAGCACGTTTCCAAAACTGGTTCTTTTCTCTCCTGTGCTGTTTCCACATTCAGCAAGAGTGTGAGCACCGGCTCTACTGTATGGTCATACTCCCGGACCATCAGCCCCATGCTGTGGGCACTCTGTTTCCAGGAAATCTGCTTCATAGGCTCCCGCCCAGTATATTCCCGGTATCCGGCAGTCATCACCGGGTCTTCATATAAATACCGCTGTACCGAATAATCTCCCAGAAAACTTCCAAGCAATTCCCTGGTTTTTTCATCTGCCTGTGGTTCAGGTGCAGCAATGACTTCACGAAAAATCTTGATTTCCTGCCTTGTCTCAGAAAGTCCAAGAAAATCCCCGCCTAGTATATTAGGATGGGAAAGCACATACCTGCCTCTCTGGGCAATGGTAACTGGAATTTCCATCTGTATCCTCTGTCCGGGCCGCATCCAGACAGAAGTTTCCACCAGGCCGCCACCTCTTCCGCTTTCTTTTGAAAAACGAAAACTGCCACCTGTAACCTTGATATCTTTTGGAAAATACATGTTGATTTTCACATAGGGAACAGGCCATTTGCTGCGGTTTTCCACATGAATCTTGATACCAAAAGTTTCCCCAGTATCTACGATGTTTTCTTCCGGCCCGTAGGTACTGTAAATATTGCGTAACCCATGTTTCTTCATCCACGCTTCCAGTGCAAATCCGGCAAGAACCAAAAAGATTACAAATACGAAACTCATAGGCTTTCCAGAGGTACCTGCACTTGCTCCAATATGCGGTGCAGGAATTTTGCAGCAGATGCGGCACTCTGGCTGCCCTGAGAAATACGGTGGCTCAATACATGGGGTGCCATGGACTTTACATCTTCCGGAATCACATAATCCCTTCCGGCAAAAGCTGCCGTAGCCTGTGCTGCACTGTATAGTGCCTGTGCACCTCTAGTCGATACCCCACGGACAAAATTACTCTCATTTCTGGTAGCCTCAATGATATCCATGAGATATCCAAGCACTTCCCCAGGCACCTGCACCTCCTGGTAATGGCTCCGAACATATGCTGTTTCCTGTGCGGTAACCACCTGTTGAAGCGTATCCAGAATCGATATTGCAGATGGCCTGGCAAGCACCTGCATCTCCTGCTCTCTTGTCATATAGCCAAGAGAGAGCTGCATGAAAAACCGGTCAACCTGTGCATCCGGCAAAGGAAAGGTGCCGTAAGACTCCAGCGGATTTTCTGTAGCCATGACAAAAAAAGGCTCTTCCAGTTTCTTCGTCACCCCATCCACAGTAATCTGATGTTCTTCCATGGCTTCCAGAAGACTGGACTGAGTTCTCGGTGTAGCCCTATTAATCTCGTCTGCCAGAACCATATTTGTAAACAAAGGACCTGGGCGAAACTCGAACTCTCCCTGCTTCTGATTATAAAAATTAATCCCTGTCAAATCAGAGGGAACCAAATCTGGTGTAAACTGAATCCTCTTAAAATCACTGCCCACAGTCCTTGCAAAAGCCCGCAGTAGCATGGTCTTTCCTGTTCCCGGAATATCCTCCAAAAGCACATGCCCGGAACATACAAAACAGGTAAGCACAAGGGAAATCACATCCTCTTTACCCACAATAACCTTGGAACAATTGTCTATGACTTTTTTATGATAATCCTGAAAATATGAAAGATCCATTGACCTATTTCCTCCCTCTTACGTTCTTTTTCATGGATAGATTATATCCTATTCTTGAAAATTCTTCAACGATTTACCATAAAAAAGATACTTATATAGGATTCCTCTACTCTTTCCTTTTTCTTTAAATTTGATATTTGCCTGAATTGGCATGATTTTAAATCTGTTCCCGGAAGTTGCAGTCCTTACACTTCCGGGAATGTTTAGAATGATTCGTTTCGATACATGATTTGTAATTACTTTGTTGCCGATTCTGATTCAGAAATCCACTCTAAGACTGTTTCCACATCCACTTCCAGCACTTCTGCGATTGCTTCATCTGGGTAACCTTTTTGATGCATGTTCAAAGCAGTGTTTCTTGCCTTCGCTTGTTCTCCTTCGATCATGCCTTCACGCCTTCCGGCTTCCCTCTCATCCTTCATCATTTCCTCAAAAATCATAAAGCGTTCCTCCATTTCACGGCTGCTCTTGATCCAGCGGATGGAATCCTGGAGCTGTTTTACAAAATAATCCTGAAAATCTTTCTGGCTTTCCTCCTGGTTTGCCTTTACAAATTTCAAGAAATTTACCAGTTCCCTTGGTACTTCATCTTCGTTTTCCCCGTATGTGCTTAAAAATACACAACAGCGGCCATCCTCTAAATCCACCTCTGGGTCTTCCTTACATTTTGGTTGGAATGTGTAACAGTATTTCCTTTTTCCAAAGGGGTCAAAATCACAGATAAAAATAACGTAACTGTTTGGCAATTCTTTATATTCTTGCCCGCTCAAAAGAAGTTCCATGTCCATCTGGCTCTGATAATAGCGGGTCCGTCTGCCAAGGGCAGGCTTTTTAGCAACCTGCATCTCAATATTATATCTTGTATTATTTTCATCCTTTGCATACACATCAAGCCGTACTCCTTTATATTCCGGGTGGTAGACCATGCTTTTTTCCTTGCTCACTTCCACATGGTCAACCTCTATTCCCAGTACCAGTTCTATGATTCCCTTGCAGTTCTTTGGCTCTGCCATTACTGCCCCAAACATAAAGTTGTTTTTAATTGTAAGGTCTTGAAATTTTCGTTCTGCCATATATTTTCCTCCATTGACAGAGGAATCCTATAATAGAAGTATAACACGGGCAAGAAAAAAAGTATATCGCTCCTTCTGATATTCTTAATTTTTATCAATACACTTCCGCCCCAAAAGGCATCAAAGCCAGTTTTGCCAACTTAAACTGCTGCAATCCAAAAGGAATTCCTATGATGGTAATACAAAGCCCTACACCAATGACAAGATGTTCCAGTGCCAAAGGAAGGCCTGAAACAAACAGCCAGATAATATTCAGAAGAAAAGAACCGGCACCACCTCCATACTGCACTTCTTTTCCAAAAGGAAAAAAGCTCAAAGCTGCAAACTTAAAACATTGTAGCCCAACCGGAATTCCAACGACTGTGATGCACCATAAACATCCCATCAATCCCCAGCTCAAGCCGCTTACAGCACCACCGAACACAAACCATAACAAATTTCCAAGACATCCCATCTTTTACGCCTCCATTCTTCTATACAGCTCATTCAAAATTTCTTTTACATGGTAAATTCCAATCTCAATATCTTCTCTGGCATCTTTAATTTTATTCTGTACCAGATAGTCTGCCACAAAGTTATCCAAAAAGAAATCTGCAAATGTAAGAAAGTCTCCAACCTCTATCCGTAAATTCAATGCCCCACCTACATCTTTCAATTCTCTTTGAAAAACCAGCAAGTGTTCTTTGGCACGTTCCAGCAAAGCTTCTGCATCCCGGATTTTGGAATGTTTTATATAGCTGCTGAAAAAACCCCCTCCAAACATGTCAAATAGCCCCCAGTCTCCTGCACTTTTCAGTTTTTCTTCTGCTGCATACAGGCTTCTCAATGCCTTTTCTCCTGCTGCAATAGCTTCCTGCACTTCTTTTTTCATAATTTCATTACACATAAGTATCCTCCTTCTGTACCTAGCAAGTATCTGTGGAAGAGATTCTGATGTAATAAAAAAAGACCTTTATCATGACCTCTGCCACAATAAAAGTCTTGCTTTCTCATTTGCTACGGGTATCTTGCGATACCGGATGACGATTACAAAACCACCTTTTACCAAACTGAATATACATTCTGTAAAAGATGTTAAGCTACTCCCTTTTACTTTTGCTTACAAGGATAATAACACAAATCCAATGCAATTGCAAGATTTATACTGAAAAAGTTAAGGATTCCTCTGCATTTTCATTTTTCTTGAATTTGATATTTGCCTGAACCGGCATGATTTTAAATCTGTTCCCGGAAGTTGTAGTCCTTACACTTTCCGGGAATGTTTAGAATGATTCGTTTCGATACATGATTTGTAATTACTTTGTTGCCGATTCTGATTCAGAAATCCACTCTAAGACTGTTTCCACATCCACTTCCAGCACTTCTGCGATTGCTTCATCTGGGTAACCTTTTTGATGCATGTTCAAAGCAGTGTTTCTTGCCTTCGCTTGTTCTCCTTCGATCATGCCTTCACGCCTTCCGGCTTCCCTCTCATCCTTCATCATTTCCTCAAAAATCATAAAGCGTTCCTCCATTTCACGGCTGCTCTTGATCCAGCGGATGGAATCCTGAATCTGTTTCACAAAATGATCCTGGAAATCTTTCTGGCTCTCCTCCTGGTTTGCTTTCACAAATTTTAGGAAGTTTACCAGTTCCCTTGGTACTTCGTTTTCATTCTTGCCATGGGTGCTTAAAAACACACAGCAACGGCCATCCTCTAAATCCACCTCTTGATCTTCCTTATATTTCGATTGAAACGTGTAGCGGTATTTCCTTTTTCCAAAGGGGTCAAAATCACAGATGAAGATAACATAACTGTTCGGCAGCTCCTTATATTCATTTCCCGTCAAAAGAAGTTCCATATCCATCTGGCTCTGATAATAGCGGCTTCTTTTGCCAAGGGCTGGCTTTTGGGCTACCTGCATCTCGATGTTATATCTTGTGTTATTTTCATCCTTTGCATACACATCCAGCCGTACTCCTTTATATTCCGGGTGGTAGACCATGCTTTTTTCCCTGCTCACTTCCACATAGTCAACCTCTATTCCCAGTACCAGCTCTATGACTCCCTTGCAGTTCTTTGGCTCTGCCATCACTGCCCCGAACATAAAGTTGTTTTTAATCGTAAGGTCTTGAAATTTTCGTTCTGCCATATATTTCCCTCCACTTTGGCAGAGGAATCCTATAATAGAAGTATAGCATGGATAAGTAAAAAAGTATATCTCTATTAAAAAAACTGCTACTGTCACACTTCTTCCAAGTGATGACAATAGCAGCTTTTCTTAACCTTTTACTGCACCAAGTGCAATTCCTTTTGTAAAGTATTTCTGTAAAAACGGATACAGACATAAGATTGGCAGCATTGCTACAAATGCGATAGCCATTCTTACAGACGCAGACGGAATCTCCGCAAGGGCTGCTGTAGACGCCCCTGATGCGTTCTGTGTCAATGCAGTAAGATCTGTAATCATCTTATTCAACAGATTCTGAATTCCATATAGCTGTGTATCTCTTACATAGTACAAACCATTTGTCCAGTCATTCCAGTATCCAAGACCTGAAAGCAGACCCATTGCAACCAAAATCGGTTTTCCCAGAGGAAGGACAATCTTTCCGAAAATCTGAAACTGACTTGCCCCATCAATCTGTGCAGCTTCAAACAAGGCATCTGGAATACTGTTTGCGAAAAATGTCCGAATCAGCATAACATTCATGGCACTCATCAGAAATCCAGGTATAATATACGCCAAAAGCGTATTATTAATATGAAAAATCCCTGTGTACATCAAATATGTAGGAACCAGTCCACCATTAAACAGCATGGTAAAAAAGACATAAAAACTGAAAAATCGTTTTCCTGGAAGATTTTTCAATGACAACGGATACGCCAGAAGTGCTGACATAGCCAGATTTATCGCTGTTCCTACAACAGTAACAAATATTGTAATTCCATAAGCCCTGAATACATTCGCTGCATTATCTGCAATAAATTTATATGCATCAAGACTTAATTCCTTTGGAAAAAAGGAATATCCATCTCTGACCAATGCTGTTTCTGATGTAATGGAAGACATAAACAGCAGGATAAAAGGAAGCACAATACAAACCGTTATAAAAATCATTACTGTATGAGCCAGTATTTCAAATCTTTTTGCACTTTTACTACGAACCATAATATGCCTCCTAAAACATTGCATTTTCAGGGCTAAATTTCTTCACCAGAAGATTTGCCCCCATTACACAGATAAACCCAACAATCGACTGATAGAATCCGGCGGCAGATGCCATTCCGATATTTCCTGACTGGAGCAGTGCCCGATATACATAGGTATCAATAACATTGGTCGCATTATAAAGCTGGCCTGAGTTTTGTGTCACCTGATAGAACAGTCCAAAATCAGAGTAAAAGATTCTTCCGATGTTCAAAAGTGTCAAGGTAATAATGGATGGCATAATAGATGGAAGGGTAATATATTTAATCTGTTTCCATTTGCTTGCTCCGTCTAACTCTGCTGCTTCATAAAAGGATGGGTCAATACCGGAAATACTGGAAATATAAATCAGGCATCCATATCCCACACCTTTCCAGGTATTCACAATAACCAATATTAAAGGCCAGTATTTCGGCTCTGTGTACCAGGAAATGGGGTCTTTCCCCAGCAGGGGCAAAATGGTCTTATTTAACATACCATTTTCCCCGCTGAAAAATGCAAAGGTAATATAACTCACAATCACTATGGACATTAAAAATGGTAATAAAATCGCACTCTGGTATATTGTCTTGCATTTTTTATTTCTGATATCACAGATGAAAATTGCCAATGCCACACCCAGAACCAGATTAATGACAATAAAAGCAAGATTGTACAACAAGGTATTTCTTGTAATAGTCCAGGCATCATTGAACAAGTATGTAAAATTACTGAGCCCTGCCCATGGGCTGCCGAAAATACCATCTACAACATTATAATTCTTAAAAGCTACCACAAGCCCTGCCATAGGCATGTAATTATTTATGAAAAGATATAACAGCCCAGGCAGCATCATCAGGTACAATGGTGCCCACTTTTTCAGCTTTGCTTTTTTCATACTCTCTCTCTTTTCTATTTATTCTCTGCTAACCACTTATCCAACTGTTCCTGTTTTGTCTGAATCACTTTGTCGATTCCTGCCTTTTCCAGTTCTTCCAGGAATTTAGGCAGAACTTCTTCTGGGTTTACAGACCCTGATCCAAGAGCTGCCGCATACTGTGCTTTCACATTAGAAAGTGCAGCCAATTCATTTGTAACACTGGTAGAATCATAAGTAAATCCGAATGCTTTTGATTTTAAAGCCCTCTCATTCATAGCTTTCGTTTCTTCCCAAATGTCAGGTCTGTCACCTTCCCAGATGTACATATTAAACTGATTGAATAACTGCCATCCTTCTGCCAGATGATATGTATTTGTCTCATCTTTTCCTTCTGGGAATCCGATGATATTATTTTCGGCATCTTTTATTTCATAATCCACACCTTCTTCACCCCAGTTCAGAAGATTCAGCACTTCTTTGTTTCCGTACAGGTAATCCAGGCACTGCATTGCCTTATCTTTATCTGTACAACTGGAACTAATTCCATAAGTCAAGTAAGAAATCTGTGCTGTTCCAGCCCATGGCTCTGATAACGGTACAATTTCCATATCATATCCACATAATAATTTTGCTCTAGTATCATATCCCGGTTTAGTTGGAGAGAAATAAGAAAATGCAGAGCCGGCTTTTACCTGATTTTCCACACCTTCTCTAGATGTAGCCGCATCTTTAGATAAATAGCCTTTCTGTTGCCAATCATACATCGTTGTTACAAAATCCTTGTATTCTTCTGTAGCATAATAATTTTCAACCGTGGTTTCCTGTCCATGATTCATAAGAACCCCGAAACCATCTGTAAGGGTATCAAACATTTCATATTTTACATCTGGTGTAGATCCAGTATTGCTGGCCATCATAACCATTTCCGGATGTTTTTCTTTTATCTTTTCATAAACATCAGTTAAATCCTGGTAAGTTTTAATAGAAGATGTATCAATCTGGCATTCTTCCAAAATATCTTTTCTCATAATTGCAGAAGTCTGGCAAAACCATTCTCTTCCTGTTGTTACGCCATACACATAGCCACCAATATTTGCTGCTTTTGTTGTATCACCTAAAAGTTCTGTAATATTTTTTCCATACTTATCCAGATATTCAGAAAGGTCTACTACCTGTTTTGCATTTACCATGGAGTTTGCCTGATCTACCAGAATCGGAACAATGTCCATCTTCTCTCCACCAGACAAAATCAGTTTCATTGTTTCTGCATAAGCGCCCCAACTGATTGGTTCCAAATCGATTTCCATATTAATGTCTTTTTTCATGATTTCATTAATTTTTCCTTCGATTCTCTCGGTATCCTCTTTTTTGTCTCCTACATAAGCCATAGTAACGGTGTATGTTTCATCAGAAGAACCTTTTTTTCCTTCAGATTTTCCACTTCCACATGCTGTCAGACAGGATGAAACCATAAGTGCTGCTAAACATGCTGCTAAAATTTTCTTTTTCATTTCTTTTACCTCTTACTCTTATTTTTGCGGCCGCTCTATATTTACTATTATACTGATTTTTCTTGTCAGCGATAGAAAAAAACAGACCTTCCATTTTCCTGAATCCGATTTAAATTTTCCACTTTTACTTAATGAAGTCGTTTTTCTCTTAACAGAAAGTCTGAATATTGTTATCATTTTGTCGGAAATTTGCTATAATCATTTTACAGTAAAAATGAGGAGAGTAATTATGAAAAGAATACATCTTTCAAACAGTTATTCTATTGATTACATTATTAAAATTTTAATGATTATTTTGCTTCCCATTGTTTTATTAGACAGCATCATCAGTATTTACGTGATTCATTCCATGCGTCAGCAAACAGTAAATGCCCTACAGGATACTACCACACTTTATATCTCTCAGATTGATACCGAACACACCTCCATCAATAAGTATCTGATGCGGCGTCTTACAGAGAATACAGATGTCCAGACTATTCTGGAAACGGACGATTCCCTTAAGCTCATTTCTTCCTTCGAAAAAGCACGCCGGGATGTGGATACCTTTATGGAATCTTTTGAAAATGGATATCAGATTTTCTTTTATAACCGTAAACATAACCGTATGCTTCGACTCACTGAGGTTTTTGATGAAATGTCACTTAGTGATTTAACCGAAGTAAATACAGCTCTAATTTCCTATATGAAAAACAGCAGTGATTTTCCGTCTTATTCGGATGCATGGGAAATCCTTGATTTAAAATCTGGAATTTACTTTTTCAAAATTTTTCATTCTGGCGACAATTTTGCCGGCTGTTTTATTTCTGCTGACAATATTGTTAATCCTCTAAAAAAAATAAATCTTGGAAATGACGGATTTATTGCCCTCACTTCCAAGGAAGGAAAACCTCTTACTCAAAAAGACCTGCTCAGCAGTAATAAAATTTCTTTAGAAAAAGAACCTGACTTTACCTTTCCCAAAGTCTCTGTGCAAGGTTCGAATCTTATTATCAGCGGAGCTCTTACCATGGGAGTGTTTCATCCACAAATTATTTTAAATAAGATGCAGGTGTACGAAAAAATTATTGTGATTCAATTTATTCTGGCAGGTACTGTACTGCTGGTTGCTATAATTTTATTTTTTTCCATGTTTTATATGAAGCGTAAGGTTCTGATTCCTATTAAAACCTTCTCTGAAAATCTATCACATTTTGATGATTCCACTGAAATCATGGATTTAAAGGACACAAAACTGATAGAATTAGAACAGGCAAATCTCCAGTTTAAAAATCTAATGCGGCAGATTAAAAAACTAAAAATTGATATTTACGAAAAGGAACTGGAAAAGCAGAAAACACTTATGAATTACCTGCAGCTACAAATCCGGCCTCATTTTTTCCTCAATTGTTTAAATACCATTTACAGTATGGCACAAACACAATTATACGAAGAAATCATGCAAATGTCTTTGATAACTTCCGATTATTTCCGGTACATTTTTCAAAATCCTAAAGATTTTGTACCTCTTCAGGAAGAGCTAAAACATATTGAGGATTACATGAAAATCCAAAAGCTCCGGTATGGAGATGGATTTGATTACGAGATTTTTGCGGAAAAAGGCACTGAACAGGTATTGATTCTCCCTATCCTGATTCAGACCTTTATCGAAAATTCGCTCAAACATGCTGCCACCTTAGAACAGCCAATCACCATAAAAACAGAAGTAAGCTGGTCCTCTTCTCAGGAAAATGAACACAAAAATATTCAGATTCAAATTACCGATACGGGAACTGGTTTCCCAGAAGATATTCTTCAGGAATTAAATCATGCACAATGCCTTGAGCCAGTAGGAGGACACCGTATTGGAATCACAAATGCCATTAAACGCCTTCAGCTTTTCTATGAAGAGAATGACGCGGCCATTACTTTTTCTAATCTTACACAAGGTGGTGCCTGTGTAATGATTTTGCTTCCTGCAGACACATGTTCGATGGTTGAAAAGGAGAATCTTTAATATGAATGTACTATTAGTAGATGATGACCGTTTTGTCATCGCAGCTCTGGAGAAAAAAATTGACTGGAATGCCCTGAGCATCACCGACGTATATACTGCCTGTAATGTTACTCAGGCTCAGACAATTATGACTCAAAATAACATTAACATCTGCGTATGTGACATTGAAATGCCTGGAAAAAGTGGTTTAGACTTGTTGTCCTGGGTCAGAGAAAACAACATGGACACACTCTTTATTTTCCTTACCAGCTATGCAGATTTTAGTTATGCACAAAAAGCTATTTCTCTCTCCTCTATGGATTATCTTCTGAAACCTATTGATTTTTCCAAACTGTCCCAGATTCTGGAAAAAGCTACCGCTAAAGTACGAAAAGACGCCGCCTGGAGCAAGACCCAGGAAGAGAGTGAACATTGGGCTACAAATTACCAGGCCATCACAGATTTATTCTGGAAAGATTTATTTCTAGATCCAGCTATGAAGGAAATCCCTGTCTTAGAACACAAACTTTCCCAAAAAGCACTGCCTTATATGCCTACAGATTTATTTCTTCCCATCTTGTTTCGGATTTATCCAAACGCTGAATTTCAGCAAGAACTTGGAAACTCTATGGTGGATTTTTCCTTTCGGAATATTGCACTGGAAACTCTCCAAAATTCCTGTATCATGCAGGAATCCCTTGTTACTTTGCAACACTTTGAATATCTGCTGATTATCGGAAATATTCATTTTGCAGACGTTCAAAATCCTCTGTTTGATTGCCTGAATACTCTATTTCAGAATATATCCCGCTTTTTAAGCAGCGATGTATCCTGCTGTATTTCAGAGGAACTTCCTATGTTCCGTCTCCCAGGCATCCTGTCTGACCTCCGTAATATGAGAGAAAACAATTTAAGCCAGACAAACACCCCTCTGCTGTTAAGTAATTATGTTCCAAAAGAGGTATGCTACCTTCCGCCTTCTCTGGATATCCTTCAGACTTTTTTAGAACAGAGAAATTCTTCTGCTGTTTTAAAGAATTTAAAAGGGTACTTAAACCAGCTCGTCGCCAAAAAACAAATTAATAAAGAGATCCTTCTACGTCTCCGTCTGGACATTGAACAGATTGTATTCTCGTTTTTGCAGAAAAATGGAATTGAAGCTCACACCCTTTTTGGAACGAATGAGATAAATTCACTCATCACCCGCTCTGTAGAGTCTTCTACTTATATGGAGCAATACCTGACGTATTTAATTGCAAAAGCTTTGGACTATAGCAGTTTTATCAAAGAAGAGCATTCTGTAATTGATCTCGTACTCGACTACATTCATCAACATTATGCAGAGGATATCACCCGGACAGATTTATCAAATCTGGTCTATCTGAACCCTGATTATATGGCACGGCTTTTCAAAAAACAAACCGGAAAGTCTATAGTCAATTACATCACAGAATACCGGATAGAAAAAGCAAAAGAACTTTTAGACAGTCCTGACATTCCCATCGGAATCGTTGCCGCCAAAGTAGGATATGGAAACTATTCTTACTTTTCTAAATTATTTAAGGACATCACAGGCTTAACCCCCAATGAATACCGAAAAAAAATCCTGCAGTAGTTCCTTTCTTGGAACTACCACAGGATTTTTTTATTCTATAAGTCCTGTTGTAATAGACTCTGGATATAATAAAATTTCTGCTACTTGTCCCTGGATTCTCACATTCACCGGAAAAATATCTTTCGACTTGTTCAAAAGTTCTACCACAATCTTTCCATCTGGCTTCTCATAGGCTGTCACGTCTATTTGTTCTGTGTACTTACTATAGCCTATTCGGACAGCTCCAGACTCTATATAATGAGAAAAATGTTCAAAGTGCTGTTGTAACAACTGGGGCATCAGCTTTTTCTCATTTCTGTCATATAGAAATGGTGCATGGCAATAATTGCCCACATGGTTTGGTCCTCCCTGTTCATCCAGCAAAAGATTCCAATCATAAAAAGCTGTCATTCCATGGTTCAAATCTCCTATTATTTCATGAGACAGCCGCAATGCTCCATGAATAACGTCTGCCTCTTCGAACTTACTGTATTCGATACAGCTTTCTGAAATAATCATTTTTTTATCTGGAAACTGATTCCGAACCAGTTCCAAAGCTTCAAAATGATCCCCACTGTACCAATGAAAAGCAATTCCGGTTACCATATCCTTGGTAGAATCATCTACAATTTCACAAATTCTTTCGTAGACCCTTTCTTTATTATGATCCCAAATAAAAATTTCCACATGCTCCAATCCATGACTTTGCAATGCCGGATACATAAAATCTCTAAGAAATTCTTTTTCCTCTGCTGCTGTGTAAATGCAGGAATCCCAAGTTTGAACAGCCTTTGGCTCATTCTGAAGAGAAATTCTCTGTACCTGATATCCTCTCTTTTCAAACTCTATAATATATCTGCAGATATATTCCGCCCACATCTTTCTAAATTCAGGCTTTAAAGAACCTCCGTAGGTTCTCTGCCCATTTGTTTTCATAAAAGCTGGCGGTGACCAAGGCGAAAGCATGATTTTCAATGGCTTACCTGCTGCCTTTTGTGCATCTTCCAGCATAGGGATGATATATTTTTCTGTTCTTGCAAAGGAAAAAGATTTCAATTCTGTATCTGTTTCCTCTGACATTGCCTGATACATTTCTGTAGAAAAATCGCAACTATCCATGTGTATTCTCACAAGTCCGTATTTCATCCTATCCGGAGAAAAATAAGTGGTAATCACCTGTCTTTTCTGTGTTTCATTCATTAAAGAATATACATACGCAGCAGCATCCGTAATTGCCCCTCCGAATCCTTCCAGTGTTTCAAACTTCACTTCCGGATACAGATTTACTACTTGATTTTCAGTACCCTGATCCTCATGAAAGCTCACAGTCTGATGAAACTGCTCCTGCCATGTCCCAGTGCCATATGTGGTAAATAATTCCAGTTCCATAATATCCTCCTGCTATCTTAATCTGCTTTCAGACTACCACATTTTTTCAAATAAGTAAGGATATTTTCCGACCTTTTTTTATCACATTTCTGACTTTTTATCTCTCACACTTCTTCAAAATCCCCACCCCCAGAGGATATGGTCCTGTATGCACCCCAATGGTCGCTCCAATCTGAATCTCATCCCAGGTATCTATGGCAAATCCTCTCTTATGCAATTCTGCTCTCAATTCTTCTTTAAAAACTTCATAATCTTCCACAGCCAGTCCCTGGCCAGTCATCAGGCTATATTCTTCCAGATTGATTTTTTCTTTTTCTACGAAATCAAGAAACTTTTCTATAATCTTGTGCAATGATTTTTTCCGCCCTCTGCACAGTTCTGTGGAACCAAGTTCTTTATCATAAAACTGCAAAATCGGTTTAATATTCAGCATACTTCCTGCCAGGCAGGCTGCTTTTCCGATTCTTCCCCCATGCTCTAAATATTTCAAATCCTTTGTGGTAAAGAAAATATGCCCGGTTGCTCTCACATTTTCCAGTGCCCTGACTGCCTCATCCAGTTCCAGCCCTGCATTTCTAAGGCGTACTGCTTCTTTTACCAGACTTCCCTGGAGTCCTGTGACAAGCTGGGAATCCATGACATAGATTTCTGCTTCCGGATACTCCTCCTCGATTTCTGCTTTTGCACTTACTGCTGACTGCATAGAACCACTGAAGGTCTTAGTAAGACAAATACACAGCACTGGAATTCCCTGCTCTGCAAACGGCCGGAATGCATCCATATAATCTTGTATCGACGGCATAGATGTCTTTGGGTAACAATCTGGGCTGTCTGCCATTTTCTGATAAAATTCTGTAATTCCTGCTTCTTTCCCCTCTTTTAAATAATGTTCCCCATCAAAAGATACATAAAAAGATACTACTGAAACCTGTTCTCTCTGTGTGTATTCTGCATTCAAATCGCAGGAGCTGTCACTGACAATACCAAACTTCATTTTTCTCCAGCCTTTCTTGCTTTTCGCTTTAAATTTTGTTATCTTAGTATAATAAATGTGACAATTGTAACACTTAATTTTTTTGAAAACAACCGACTGTCCCAAAACTGTTACAAAAAGGGGGTTTTTGTTCATGAAAACATCTGTTTCCCATAATACTGCCCGTGAGTTTACCAAATCCTGCATTATGGAAGCTCTGCTCCAGCTTATGCATACAAAAGATTACAATGACATCAGCATTACCGATATCACAGCAAGAGCCGGTGTTTCCCGCATGGCTTATTACCGGAATTACCGCTCCAAAGACCATATTCTTATGGATTACATGTGCAGCATTATAAAAGAATATGCCGCTGAATTAGACGGACCTGAATTCTTTACAAATTTCCAGACCTATGAACATATTCTCCGCTGCCTAAAGTATCTGGAAAAATACAAGGACTATGTACTGTGCTTAAAAAAAGCCAACCGGGCAGAAATCGTTCTCTACGGACTTGACTTATACATGCTCCATGTCACAGAACCTCTGGAAAAATCAAATTTAGCGAAATATGAACTGTACTACTACTCTGGAGCTTTATACAACATTTTTATGCATTGGATTGAAGATGATATGCAGGAAGATATCACGGTGATTGCTTCTATTATTTATGAACATGTGAAACATCACCGCTTTAACGACTTGCCAAAACTTTGATACCTTTCAAAAAGAAAATACGCAAAAAACTCTTGCAATTTTAAAAAGTTATGATATAATTTATTTGTTTCAAAGCAATGTGGGCGATTTCCCGAGTGGCCAAAGGGGACAGACTGTAAATCTGCTGGCAACGCCTTCGGTGGTTCGAATCCACCATCGCCCATTGTGTTAGTAAGTTAGAAGGGACAGTGCTTGCACGTATGCCCTCGTTGTAAACCGAACACACAAAATGCCGCAGTGGCGGAACAGGCAGACGCACAGGACTTAAAATCCTGCGGGACTTATACTCCCGTACCGGTTCGATTCCGGTCTGCGGCACTTCAATGAGGAGCTTCAAATCCTAATGATATAAGGATTTGGAGCTTTTTTCTATCCTCAAAAATTTTATACGAAACGAATCTTTAAATTTTTAAATACAGCATGGAAAAGCCTTAAAATAAGGGCTGCAAAGAATATTTGCGTGGTAAAATCAAGGATGTAAAAAGCTAATTGCTTGTTATATTCACGATAAAAGATAAAATGAAATTATAAGGAGGAATTCAAAAATGCAATTAGGTCAGATGATTGTAAAACTCAGAAAGGAACAAGGACTGACACAGGAGACTTTTGCAAAAAAGTTTAATGTAACAAGACAAACAGTTTCAAATTGGGAGAATGAGAAAAGTTATCCAGATTTACATACTTTAGTAAAAATAAGTGATGAGTTTCATCTTTCTCTTGATATTTTATTGAAAGGGAATCCTACTATGGTAAATGATATTGATAAAAAGGTAAAAAAACATACGCTCTATAAAGGAATCATACTAGGGCTAATACTCATAATTGCTGTCCTATCTTCTGTTATTTATTTAACCAATAAAACTATAGGTGATGTTGCAAAGGATTCTATAGGCAAGGATACAGAAATAGCAGTAATAGAGATATACAATTCTTCAAACAACCAATTACTGAAAAAATATGATGACAAAAATTCTATTAAAAGAGTTATTTCTGCTTTAAATATGAAAAGTTGGAAAAATACAAACATAAGTGAAAATACACAGCCTCAATATTTGATAAAACTTTATGACTCTGTTGAAGGAGAAAATGATAATATAACAGAACTTACGATTTATGAGGGAGGAGAATATGCAACTATTTTTATGACTTCTCCTGGCGGAGCAAAAAAAAGTTATAAAACACAGATTGCTATTTCAGAATTGGTTGATTAAAAAACAGCAGGGAGAAGCGTTGGTTTACAGCGCTTCTCCTTCTTTTATCATTTTTCTAATTTTAATAGTAAAGCATACCAGCCCCTCTTCTGTAAGATGGCTGAAAATTCCACATTCTTCATCATAATACATACGAATACGTTCCTGTATGTTATAGATTCCATACCCTTTCCCAGGAGTGCTTAGTATTTTTTGTACTTCTTCTTCACTTAGCTTGCCTCCATTATTATATACATTGAAAACAAGAAATTCTTCCTCGCACAAATATTCAATTTTGATTTTTCCTTTTTCTCCCTCACAGAAATCTACACCATGACAAATAGCATTTTCCACAATAGGTTGCAAAAGAAAGTTAGGCATCCTGCATTCCCTGCCTTCTTCTGACAGATTGTAAATCACTTCAAAGCTGTTTTCATGAGATTTCAACTGAATCTGTAAGTATGCTTTGACATTCTCCAACTCATTTTGCACAATGGTAATCTGCTTTCCATTGTTTAATGCTGTCCGGTAAAATTTTGCCAGCAGCCCCGTAATATCGGCAATTTCATCCTGTTCTGAGCGGATAGCTTTCCATTTAATACTGGAAAGACAATTATAGAGAAAATGAGGATTCATCATAGCCTGCAAGGCTTTTAGCTCCTCTTTTCGCTTTTCCATACCAAGCTGGTACATCTCTTCCATCATCTCATTGATTTTCCGGCACATTTTATTAAAACTGGCTGACACAATTCCAATTTCATCAGAATATCCCTCTTCCAGTGTTAAATCAAAATTCCCCTGGCTCACTTCCTCTGCACAATGCTTCAACTGAAGGACTCTGGAGCTTAAAAGTCTGGAAATCAGACTCATTAAAACCGCTGCTGCTGCCAGGCAGATTCCCATAACAAAACAGGTGGTTGCCAATATGGTAATCATCTGTCCTGAAATTTCTGATTTATCAATGTAATAATAAATCTTCCAGCCATTACTCAGCTCTTCGGAAACTGCCAACATCGTTTTCCTGGTCTGGTAAAATCCAGGCTCCTGTCCTTTCTCAATACTTGCAGCAATTTCTTTTTCCAGATTTTCATCTGCAATTACTCTGTTCTTAATCACCTGATTTTCAGAATCTGTAAGTACAACTCCATTGTTCAAATAGTCAGACTGGTAAAGCCCCTGGGTAATTTCATCTGGAAAGACCTCCAGTTTCATAACGCCAATAGGTTTGGAAGATGTTTCAGCATCCAAAAGCATCCTTACTGCATAAATCCGGTCATCATTCACCACCCATTTCGTTTTATAATTTCCGACTTCTCTCTCCATCCATCTCTGCGCCTCTTCATTCATGGGTTTCAGGAAATTTCCCAAAGGCTGCTGTACATAAGGAGAAAAAATTTCTAATCCCTTTATATTGTAATCACTGGTAATAAAATACCAGAAGGTAGGCTCCACAGAATCATTCATTTCCCTTGCCAGAGCATTCATATCATGTTTACTTCCTTCCAGGCTTTCCCGCAGCTTTGCATGATAGGACAGATATTTAATATTGTCGTTTTCCCTTTGAATGCTGCTTTCCAGACTATAGGAAATGGAATCTATGTTGTTTTCCATAGTATACCTGGTCTGACGCATAAGGTTCTTGCTGGAAACAGAGTAGGAATAAATTCCCAGCACAAAAATGGGAATCAGCACCAGCACCAGATAGCTGATTACCAGTTTCTTTCTTATGGATGCGCCTCCATAATACCAATTCCATAATTTTTTCATAATTTCTCTCTCAACTGTTTTGGTGTCACACCATAATAATTTTTAAACAGGCGGTTAAAATAGGACTGATTTTCATATCCGCAGGTTTTTGCCACCTGGACAATCTTCAGGGTTCCTTCTTCCAGCATTTTTCTGGCTTTCATCATTTTAATATCCGTTACATATTTTACCAGTGTCTGTCCGGTTTCTTTTTTGAAAATATAGCTCACATAGGCAGGAGTAAGATTTACGTTCTCAGCCACATAATTGAGACTAATATCCTTTGCATACTCCTTCTCTATGAGGTTTTTAATCTTCTGGATAATCCTGGATTCATCCTGGTCTTCTCCCTGAATAAAAGACAGCATTTTCTCCACTGCCTGTTCATAGACTTCCATCATATTTTTCAGGCTTTTTGCCCTAAACAGGGCTTCTGCCAGAGCAAGAGCTTCCTCAAACTCAATCTTTGGAACTTTGTCATAAATGGCTTTAATAATGGAATATAACAGGTTCTGGAGATAAATCTTACTTACCTTATCAAGAGAAGCTACCACTTTCATAAGCTGCTCATTTTGTCTGGCAATCAGTTCTGTGTCCATGGATTCAATGGCCTGCATCATTTGCCTTGCAGCCCTCTCTGCATCCTGCGCATAGAGTTCTGTTTCGCTGTAATACCCTCTGGTACTGACAATTTGATTCCCATATCCGAAAAGCTCTGCCTGTATCTGATGCATCTGCTCTAACTGTTTTTCCAGTTTTTCCGCGTTCTCCACTACTTCACTGATAATCACTGCTGCCTCACTTCTGGTTTTCACCTGTAAGTCCCGGAGGATTTTCTGTACCTGTTTTTCCAGCTCATTTCCAGTAAAAAAGCGGGCATCCCGCACCATTACATAAGCTTCATTTGGGTACATTTCCAGATAAGAGGTGTTTTCTCCCAGATACATTTTCAAAAATTGAAGGAAAATTTCTTCGTGTTCTTCAAAAAAGTTTTCTGTGAATTCAATGTCCAGAATTCTGCAATGCTTTCCTGTCCCCAGATTCAAAATCTGCTCTGCCTTTTCTGCCTCTTCTTGCTCAATTTTAGCACTACTGAAAATTTTATACAAAAGATTTCTCCGATTCTGAACCTCCGCAGTCTGAAGTCTCTGTCCTTCCTCATTTTCCCTTTGCACAGACTCTATGACAGAAACCATAATTTTCTGAAATTCTTCAATCTCAATGGGTTTCAACAAATAGCTTACTGCATTTGCTTCTAAAGCCTGCTTCGCATAGCTAAATTCTCCGTAGGCGCTGAAAATAATAATCTTTATTTCTGGTCTGGTATCATGAACCTTTTTTGCCAGCTCCAGCCCATCCATAATAGGCATCTTTACATCTGTAAATAAAATATCAATCTTTGTTTTCTCTATACATTGAAGAGCTTCTTTTCCATTGGAAGCCTGCATAATTTCCAAAGGATATTCATATTTTTCAATCAACCAGGAAATCCCTTCCCGTTCTTCTCGCTCATCATCTACCAACAAAATTTTTATCTTCCCCATTCCATTGCCTTCCCTTCCAGCGCCCGGTGTTTTTATTCTCTGTATACTCTGCACATATTTTCTTTTAGTATACCTTTGTTTTCTGGGTTTTTCAACAATACATGCAAAAAGTTTCCATGCAAGACGGACATCAAGAATAGTGATGCACTTCTGGCTCAGCCTGCGCTCCCTTTGAGCCTGTAGTCTCAAAGGGTACTCGGCAAATCCGCCAGAATTGCACCACTATTCTTGATTGTTATTTTCTGCATTGCAACTTTTCTTGAAAAATCTTTACTTGCTTATTTCTGGTCTTTTAAAAAATTTAAGAACTGAGCAACGCCACCGCCGATTTGCTGGACGCCTTCTGGTCTTTCGCCGTTTACTTCGGATACATCGAAGAAGTCTCCTTTGGCGGTTTTTTCTGTTTTCATAAAGCTGTCACTGCCGAAGATTCCTTTTTCAATACCCACGTATTCGTCTCCCCAGTAGGTACATTCTTCTGGAAGGATGCCAGATTCCTTAGAAATCAGGGCGAAGATACTGTCCACGTTGTCACTTTTGCTTGTGGTTCCTACTTCCAGATACTTGGCGTCACAGGTAGGAAGGACTTCCACACCGTACTTCTTTCCGATTTCTTTTGCCAGATTCATAAGCCCCTGAAGTCCCTCGGTAATGCCATGCTCTGTAAGAGAGGCTTTCAGACTTCCCAGCTCATCCTCCTGCATGAACAGGTTTTCTCCCCTCTGATTGGACACCATAAGGTCAATCTTGCAATAATTTGGTCTGCTGAATACAATATCTGTATCAAAATCATAGCGTGCCTTTAATTCCTCATGGATTTCAAAACAAATCCTGTGAATGGTTAAAAGCTCCTCTTTTTCTGGCACCATATTTTTGAAAATATAAGGTTTTCCATCACGAAAAGCATAATTATAAGCTCCCCGTCCCAGTCCAAGATAAAGGTTCTCAAGCTCTGCTTTGGTAAAATAGCTCTCCAGTTTTCCTCCTGCTATGTTCTCAATGGTAGTACCGCTGATAATAGCAAGTTTCACGCCTTTTTGCAGTAATGGCCTCATAGCCTGCACCGCATCGTCCGCCGGAGCTTTTCTGGACATAACGGCTGTTCCGTCCCAGTCAAAAAAAATTGCTTTATAATTCTTCCACATAGGTTTCCCCTTCTCCATGTAATGTAATTTCTTTTCCATCCACTGAAAATTGAATGGCTGTTCCTTCTATTACGGTAAATTTCGCTTCTTTTTTAGAAATCTGAATTTCCAGAAGTGTTCCCCGAAATCTCAGTCTGAATGCATATTCTTCCCATTCTTCTGGAATGGATGGCTCAAAGGTCAGTTTTGAGTTCTGGCAGCGTACCCCTGCAAAACCATTTACAATGGCCTGCCAGGTTCCCGCCATATTGGCTGCATGAATACCGGCATAGAAGTTGTTGTGATAATCATCCAGATCCATACGGGCAGACTGTGAGAAATACTCATATCCTTCTTCCAGATAACCAATGCTGCATGCTACAATTCCAAAAATACAGGTGGAAAGTGAGGAGTGATGCAAGGTCACTTCCTGATAGAAATCATAGTTTCTTTTGATTTCTTCTTTTGTAAACAGATTACTGTGCAGATACATACCCAGAATAGCATCTGCCTGTTTTGACATGCGGTGACGCATAATAAACAGCGGATGATAATTTTCATACAGCCATGCTCTCTTTTCCGGTGGAATCTTATTTTCATCCCAGGGCTTGCGCATCATAAATCCGTCATCCATAGGATAAACCTGTCTCTCTTCATCATAAGGGAAATACATCTTCTCAATGATTTCCTTCCAAAGCAGTGTTTCTTCTGTGGAAAATTCCAGCTTTTCTTCTAAGGCTTTTAAACATTCAGGCGCATGTGTTTCCAGATATTCCACAGCGTTTACCGCATCTCTTAAATTCTCTCTTGCCATCAGGTTGGTGTAGAAGTTATTGTCCACCAGCACATTATATTCATCCGGCCCTGTCACATCACAGATACAATATTTTCCGCCTTTGCACTTGGCAAAGCTTCCCACATCTGCCCAGACTCTGGCAGTTTCAATGAGGATTTCAGCGCCTTTTTCCTTCAGGTATTCCACATCTCCGGTCACCTGTAAATACAGGGACAGGGCATAGGAAATATCTCCATTAATATGATACTGAGCAGTTCCCAGTGGATAATAGGTAGAAGCTTCCTCTCCGTTAATGGTTCTCCATGGATACAAGGCGCCCTTCTCATGTCCCAGGATTCTGGCTCTGCTTCTTGCCTGATCCAGGGTGCTGTACCGGTAATCCAGCAAATGTCTGGCTGCCTCCGGCTCTGTATACACCAGAACCGGCAGCACATACATTTCTGTATCCCAGAAATAATGACCTTCATAGCCCTCTCCAGACAGACCCTTGGCTCCCATTCCGGTTCTTCCGTCTCTTCCCGCTGACTGGATAATATGGAACAGGTTAAAATGAATGCCCTGCTGCAGAGCCTCATTGCCTTTGATTCGCACATCTGCAATTTTCCAGAAGCTTTCCATATATTCTTTCTGGCGCTCTTCCAGGTAAGAATAGCCTTCCTGTCTGGCTCTGTTTAACTCTTCTGTTACAAAAACTTCCAGTTCTTCTTTTGGCATATCCAACTGTGTGGTGTAGCAGATAAATTTCTCCAGCACAATGGATTCTCCCTCTGTCCCTTCTAAAGTGCAGGACAGGGATGCCTCCAGTTCTCCCATGTCTGCCTTCCAGTCTGCTTTTACTGTTTCCTTCTGGGAGAGAATGGTATGAGCGCTTCCACAGGCCATGGTAAGATGACTTCCTATGGTTTCACCTTCATAATAAAGTCTGTCTTCCTTTGCCCACAGGTTTCTCTTTTCCAGACGTCTTCCAAAAGGACCGTAATCCACAATAGGATTGGTTTTTCTGGTGTGATTTTCCACATCTGCACAAAGTTTTGATACAAATTCAACACTTCCATTGTAATTCAGTGGTGTGACTTCATAGCGAATAATCATGATATTCTTTCTGGCAAAAGAAACCAGTCTGTTTACTTTGATCTTGGTCTTTTTCCCTTTTGGAGAACACCATACAAGAGTTCGCTCTAACACGCCCTCTTTCATATGTAGCGTTCTCTTATAAGACTCCACACTTCCTTCTTCCATAGAAAACTCTTCACCATCTAAAATCACTCTGGTTTCCTTTAAATTAGGAAGATTCAAAAGAGACTGACTAAGAAGAGGAGAACCAAAATTTGCCTCTCCATAGCGTATATGTTCACTCTCGTAAAATCCATTAACAAAATTTCCTTCCAATCCGGTATCAATATCAAAGGGATAAGCTTCCTCAAATGTACCTCTAGTTCCAATATATCCATTGGAAAGCGCAAAGGTTGTCTCATTGCGATAATTATTCTCTTTTTGAAATTCCTGTTCTGTAATATCCCACACTTCAACAGGATAAATAGGCTGTTTCTCTGTATTCATTGTCTTACCTCATTTTCCAAAATACTTCTTCATCTTTGATAAATGCCATTAAAAACTCATAGGCATCCGGCTCCAGGGCTGTTTCATGCTGCAGCAACGCCTGGTATTTTAAATTCTCTGTCCCCTTTTCCTGTCTCATTTCCTCCGGAAGCTCCAGAATGCGGCGCTCTTCCCAGGGATGCTGTTTTTCTAATCCTTTGGGGCAGGTAAATTTCTTTGTATCCCGTAAAGGCCACACCTCATCCCCTGCACAGGAATGGATTAAACCACAGTACAGATTAGGTTCGTACCCTTCCTCTTTTTTTAGCTCATCCAGCACTTCACATACAAACCGATACAAAGCCTCATGGTCTCCATGGGTGTCATAGGGAGAAGTGGTAAAAATATGTTCCGCCTTCTTGTCTCTTAGAATTTCCTTTAAATCTTCCCTGAAAGCTCTCCTGCAATATGCCCCATGTTTTCCCCATTTCTTTTTATGGAACTCCTCTTTTTCCACAAGTCCGTAAGTTTCCTGTGCGCAGGAGGAAGGATAACATTTCTCCTCCTCCCTTTCTTCATACAAATGAGTCAGAAAACTGTCTTCTCTTGGCATTCCTGTATCTGCATAGCCCATAATTTCTAAATGTTCTTTTGAAAGCCCCAGAACCTGGAGTCCTGCTATACTCTCTCTTAATCTATTCTGTCCTTTTTCATAATCAGAACATTCATAATCACCGTTGGTAGCCATAACTACGGTGCACGAAATCCCTGCTTTCACAGCTTCCCGAATGACCCCTGCAGACATGAGAATTTCATCATCCTCATGAGGAACCACAATGACAATATTTCCAAAATCCTTCTGAATCTTCATGCTTCATCATCCTTTCACAGCCCCTGCCGCAACACCGGCAATAATATATTTCTGCATAAACACATAGAAAATCATAAGAGGCGCTACGCCCAGCATAAGCATTGGGAACAAAGCAGTCCAGTCTGTTGCAAACTGCCCGATATTTCTGGTTACTTCCTGAAGAATCACATCGTTTTCCCTGCTCTGTAAAAACAGCAGAGGTGTCATAAATTCATTCCATACATTTAAGGTTACAATAATGACAACCGTAGAAATAACTGGTTTTAATAAAGGCAAAACAATCTTGAAAAATCTTGGAATTACAGAACATCCATCAATGGAAGCTGCTTCCTCTAATTCCTTTGGAACGGTAGATTCAATAAATTCTTTGAACAAAAACACCGCCTGAGGCGTATTAATAGCTACATCGACTAAAATAACAGACCACAGGGTATTCATAATTCCAAAACTCTTTACGATCTTATATAAGCTGACGATATTCATCTGGAAAGGAACAATCAAGCCTGCCAGAAACAGTAAAAACAATCTGGTTCCCATTTTAGATTTGGTTCTTGCCAGGGCATATCCTGCCATGGAACCAAAAATTACAATCAATAACACTGCTGTTGCTGTGATAAAAAAGGTATTTCCAAATGCTCTTGGAAATTCCATATTAATCCAGGCATTCACATAATTATCAAGGCGCAGCTCTCTTGGCAGTCCAAGGGGATTTAAAGTTGCTTCCTGAGAACCTTTTAAGGTTGTTACAATCAAATAGTAGATAGGTATAAACCAGATGATTGCAATGGCAACCATAACAATTTCCGTAATAATGAGATTTCTTTTTTCTTTTTTCATTGTATTGCGTCACTCCATTTCCCCATAAGTTTTGTTACCACTGCACTGATTGCTAATACAATCACAAAGAAGCACACACCAAAGGCAGCGCCTGTACTGTAGAAGCCTTCGGAAATTCCCTTTTTCATCATAACCGTCATAACGGTCTGGGTTGCATCCCCAGGGCCTCCTGATGTCATGGAATAAATAATATCAAAGACTTTCATACCGCCAATAAGACCTGTCACCACTACAATCTTCACAGATGGACACATAAGTGGTAAGGTAACATAGAAAAATTTCTGGATTCCATTGGCTCCGTCAATTTCTGCTGCTTCATAAAGTTCCGGCGCAATTCCCTGGAGATTTGCCAGGAAAATAACCATGGCCCATCCTGTCCACTGCCAAATCTGTGTGAAGATAACAGAATACAAGGCTGTTTTGGAAGTGAAAAAATTCACTGTTCCAAATCCTAACTGATGAAGAATATTATTGATTAAACCAAAGTCAGAAGAGGACATAATAAAGTTCCACAAATATCCGATAATCAGAGAACTAAATACTGCCGGGAAGAAAAATACTGCACGCAGGATATTTCTGCTTTTCAGCTTCCGGTTTAACACCACTGCCAGAGGAAGTCCCAGAATAGTCTGAAAACCAGTGAGTAAAATGGCATACACAACTGAATTTTTAATGGCTGTCATCATAACCGGAGTTTCAAAAACTTTTAGGTAATTCTTCAGTCCCACAAAATTCAGATGGATGGGATTCATATCTGTATAATCGGTAAAGCTGTAATAAATGGTGTAGAGAAATGGTGTAATACTGAATACCAGATAAACCACTAACGCAGGAATGATAAAAACAAGGAAATATTTTCCCAGTTCTCCTGCCCGTAATTTCTTTTTTCTTGTCATGATGATCCTCCTGAGGGCAAAAAATGCCTCTGCGCCACCTTGGACGCGAGAGGCACCTTTTTCAAATTTCCTTTTTATTTTTCAAGCAGTTCTTTTACAGATGCATCTACATTCTTCAAGGTAGTAGATAAGTCCTGTTCTCCAAGGAGATAAGACTGCATCTGAGTTCCATAAGTTTCGTGAGCGCTTGCTGCATCTCCCCATTCATTCCATGGACAGTATACATTTCCTGCTTCCAGAGCTTTGGAAGCGCTTGCGTATGCTTCCGGTAAATCAAACTCTGCGCCTTCCAGATAAGAAGAACCACCCTGGTTATCCTGCCAGAATGCTTTCTGACCTTCTACCGTAGAGATTGCTTCCAGAACTTTCATAGCCGCTTCTTTGTTTTCAGAAGATTTATTCACTGCAAAGCCACAGCCAGGTCCGCCAATCAGCCATCCATCACTTGCTTTTGTTCCATAAAACGGCATCATATCAATCACAAGTTCCGGGTTCTTTTCCTGAATGGTTTCTAAATCCCATGGTCCAGAACAGAACATAGCCGCTTTTCCTGTTGCAAATTCTTCCAATGCCTGATCATGGTCAATTCCCACCATATCTTCGGTATAAATACCCTCTGTAATCATTTCAGACCATTTTTCCAAATATGGATTCCAGTTTCCATCCAGTGTTGTTTTTCCTTCTCTGTATTCTTCCCCAAAGTTTTTCCCTTTTTCTGTGGAAAGGTACTCTGCTGCAACAAATGCCATGGAATTTTTAAGCATAGGTTCCCAGGATTTCAGACCTGCTGCCAAAGGTTTCACACCTAATTCTTGGAACTTCTTGCAAACATCAATATATTCGTCAAAAGTAGTCGGAAGTGCAATGTTGTTTTCTTCAAACATTTGCTTATTAAAATAGATTCCTTCAAACCAGCTGATTCCTGGAAGTGCATAGACACCACCATCATAGCTATACACATTCGTTCCTGCTTCTGAATATTTTGCTCCCAGCTCATCTAATTCTTCCAAATATCCAAGTTTTGCATGTTTTAATGCAGATGCTGGTGATTCACAAATAATGTCCGGACCTTCCTCTGCAGATAACTGTGTATCAACCACTGTGTCGTAGTTGGAATTATCAATAAACTGGAATTCTACCGTTACATCCGGCACTTCTTTTTCCAGATACTCTAACAGTGACTTCACGGTATCTTCACTGTTCCAGTAAGTCATTCTGATTTTTGTTTTTCCGTCACTTGTTTTTTCTGATTTGCTGTCAGAGCCCTTTGCTCCGCATCCTGCTAACACTCCGGCTGCCATAGCCGCACATAATACCACGCTAATGATTTTTTTCTTCATGGTTTACTCCTCCTTTGTTTGTCTTTATTATACGTGTATTTTTTCCAGGATAAAATTGCACATTTTTATGATTCCTAACATTTTTTCTGGAAGATAAAAAAAATAATCCAGAACACGAATACATGTTACGCTCAGTCTGCCTTCCCTTTGAGCCTGTAGTCTCAAAGCGTACTCGACAAATTTGCGAAAACCGTATCCGTATTCTGGATCTATTTCTAGTTTCCTGACTCCGATATCTAATTCTATTCCAATACGCACCGCACCAGGATTCCTCCATGGGATGGTACTTCTAATTGCAGAACTCCTGCCTTGCATTCGTGTATTTTTCTTACCATACTGAATCCAAAGTCTCCGGTTACCATAAGCTGACGGAAACGCACTGTTTTATTTCGCGGAATCCCCAGCTCCCATACAGACAGTTCTACCATTTTTGTGGCATTGCTGTTGTTTAAGGTAACAACGGTCTTTTCCCGGTCTGTAAATCTTCCGTAGCACAACAACTGATAGTCATTAGACAGAAATTTCAGGGAACCTGTCACCAGCTCCCGGTTCTCTTTGTGAATCTGTATCATTTCTTTGTGATAGGTAATCAGTTCCTGATCTTCTCTCCCACAGGGGAAGGTTCGCCTGTTATCCGGGTCTGTAAACCCGCACATGCCTGCCTCATCTCCGTAATAAATGGTAGGCGCTCCCGGCCAGGTCATTTGTATCATCACTGCTTCCCGAAACACTGCCTTATTAATACCTTCTTCTGCTGCCTGGCTTCCCAGATTTCCCACACGCCCTACCTTGTGATTGGTTCTGGTCAGAAATCTGGAATGGTCATGATTAGACAGCTCATTCATGGCACACATCAGGGACGGGGCATAAAAGTTCGCCATATGGTAATTCATGGCCCCGATAAAGCAGTCGCTGTTTCCATACATGGCCTCACTGTATTCATCACTGTGCTTCTCCATTCCTGTGAGAAACCAGGTGACAGGCTCCATAAATGCATCATAGTTCATAACCGTATCCCACTGGTCGCCTTCCAGCCAGGACTTTGCCACTCCGTAATGTTCTGCCAGAATCACAGCATTGGGGTTGGCTTCCTTTACATTTCTTCTGAAATCCCGCCAAAATTGATGGTTGTATTCATTGCTGTGACCCAGATCCGCAGCCACATCCAGACGCCATCCATCCACATTATACGGCGGTGAAACCCACTTCCTTGCAATATGCATAATATACTCATACAAACGCGGTGAGTCCTCATAATTCAACTTTGGCAGGGTATCATGTCCCCACCAGCCATCATAGTAAGGATTATAAGGCCAGTCTCTGTCATTATGAAAACGGAAAAAGCTGCGGTAAGGACTGTCAGCAGAAATGTAAGCCCCCTTCTCATAGCCCTCCTGGTTCTCATAAATCCGTTCCTTGTCCAGCCATTTATTAAAAGAGCCACAGTGGTTAAACACACCGTCCAGAATAACCTTCATGCCACGCCTGTGTATTTCTTCCACCAGTCTGGCAAAGAAATCATTGCTGGCCTCCAGGTTTTCACGCCTGGTTACACGCTGAATATACTTTGACGCATGGGCATTCTCCTTATCCCAGTCCTGAAGAGGCTCTCCCCCATCTGCTACAATTTTTCCATAATGAGGGTCAATATAGTCATAATCCTGACAATCATATTTATGGTTGGAAGGGGAAACAAACACCGGGTTAAAATATATCACTTCCACACCTAAGTCCTGCAAATAATCTAATTTATCCCAGACTCCCTGTAAATCGCCCCCATAAAAATCGCGGACATCCATGGCCTGTGGCGGACGGTTCCAGTCCTCCACCTTTTTTACCTTTTCATCAATATAACAATATTCTCCGGTAACCACATCATTAGAGGCATCCCCATTGCAAAAACGGTCTACAAAAATCTGATACATCACAGCGCCTTTTGCCCAATCCGGCGTCTGAAATCCAGGCACAATGCCAAAGGAATAATGCTCATCCACTTCCCTGGTCACGCCGCTTTTATTATAAAAACAATGAATCTTCCCGGAAATAATCTCAAAATAATAGTGAATGGTCTCTGTCTCCACCTGTAAGGTGATTCCATAGTAATCAAAACCATCCTTTGATTCCACAAGATTCATCTGCTTTTTCTCTTCCCCGCATATAAGATATACAAAATCTACGTTATTTTTCTTAGTACGAATCCGGATATTCACAGCCTCTCCCGGCTGTGGTTCTACTGGTGTTCTATAATTTTCCGTTTCATCACTAAATACTGCACGTTTGTTAAAATTCGGACGCATATTCGCCACATATTCCTGAACTTTTCTAGCATCCACTAGGTTTTCGTAATTCATACTGCATCCTCTCTTTTCTGCAAAACTAAATGAATCCTTTGCTTTGCCGAATTACTGTCTCTATTCTTATTCTATCCTACCACCATATGTTATGCAAGTAAAAACGCCAATCTTTCGATTGGCGTTTTTGGAGAAGGTATTTCTTCTTATGGGGTGTAGCAAAAACTATATAATGTATTGGGGGGTTTTTACAGTTATTATAATACCATGAGCCCCCGAAAAAGTCTGCACAATCTTGCTTTTTTTTGAAAGAATTTTTTGAGTATTTTTTACATACCCCTATCTTTCTTCCCCTGACACCCTCCATAATTCTGCATAAAATCTGTCTAAAATAAAGCTTCAAACTCTTCCTGGCCGATTTTTTCTTTTTCCAGAAGTAAATCCGCGCACTTATGAAGTACCTCTTCATGCTGGCTAATCAGACTCTTTGCTTCTGCATATGCCTCATCAATCAAATGCTTCACTTCTGCATCAATGAGAGCCGCTGTCTGTTCTGCATAATTTCTGGTATGTGCCAGGTCTCTTCCAATGAAAACTTCATCATCATCACTGCCATAGTGAATCATTCCCACTTTGTCTGACATACCATACTGTGTTACCATGGCTCTTGCCATCTGTGTTGCCTGTTTAATATCCTGGGATGCGCCTGTTGTAACATCTTTGAAAATCATTTCCTCTGCCGCGCGGCCTCCTAAGGATACTACAATGTGTTCCCGCATCTTTTCCTTGCTGTTAAACATTTCATCTGCTTTGGGCAGAGGCATGGTATAACCTGCCGCCCCCATACCCGTGGGAATAATGGAAATAGTATGCACGGATTCCATCTTTGGAAGCACATGGAACAAAATCGCATGACCTGCCTCATGGTAAGCTGTAATTCTCTTCTCTTCTTCTGAAATCACGCGGCTCTTTTTCTCCGCGCCGATTCCTGTTTTTATAAATGCCTGACGCACATCACTCTGGTTAATAAAATATCTTCCGTCCTTTGCAGTGTGGATTGCCGCTTCATTCATAAGGTTTTCCAAATCTGCTCCCGTATAACCTGCGGTGGTTCTTGCCAGTTCCTTTAAATCCACATCTTCGCCCAGAGGCTTTTTCGCTGCGTGAACCTTCAGAATCTCTTCTCTTCCCTGAACATCCGGCTTTCCGACTCCCACTTTCCGGTCAAAACGTCCGGGGCGGAGAATCGCCGGGTCCAGAATATCTACACGGTTGGTGGCAGACATCACAATAATTCCTTCATTAACGCCAAAACCATCCATTTCTACCAGCAACTGGTTCAGGGTCTGCTCTCTTTCATCATGACCGCCGCCCATACCTGTGCCTCTTCTTCTGGCAACTGCGTCAATTTCATCAATAAACACAATACAAGGCGCATTTTTTTTAGCTTCTTCAAATAAATCTCTTACTCTGGAAGCTCCCACACCAACAAACATTTCCACGAAATCAGAACCGGAAATAGAGAAAAACGGTACTCCGGCTTCTCCGGCTACAGCCTTTGCAAGCAGGGTCTTACCAGTACCCGGAGGGCCAACCAGAAGAACACCTTTTGGAATTCTGGCTCCTACCTTGGTATATTTCTGAGGATCCTTTAAGAAATCTACAATTTCCTCTAATTCTTCTTTTTCCTCCTGAAGCCCTGCCACATCCTTAAAGGTTACTTTTTTATCTGCATCTGTAGACATCCTTGCCCGGCTTTTTCCGAAATTCATCATTTTATTGTTGCCGCCTCCGGACATCTGACGATTCATCATGGTAATCACAAAAATAATCATGCCACCTGTAATCAGCAAAGGCAAAATGGAGGACATAAAAAGGTTATCCCTTGGCACTTCTCCCACATAAATTCTGGAAATACCGGCCTCCTCTACCATTTCCTGGACTTCCTTAACATCCAGAGAATAGAAGCTCTTATCCCTTCCATCCTTTGTTTTCACAATAACCTTTCCGGTTGGAACCTCTCTGTTTGGCTGAATGTGTACCTCAATTACCTGCTTCTGTGAAAGCGCCTGCTCAAAGTCCTGTTCTGTGAAATCCGTATTCCTGGAAGCCTGTTTCAGCACCATACTAATAACCAGTAAAAATCCCAAAAACAACAACACCGTAGGCAGCCAGCTTCTTGCCTGTCTATTCACTTCTTTCTTTCTCCTTTCCGGAATTCTTAAAGTTCTACCACACCAATGTATGGAAGATTTCTATATTTCTGGGCATAATCAAGTCCATAGCCCACTACAAATTCGTCCGGGATATTAAAGCATACATAATCCACCTTCACATCCTTAACTCTTCTTTCCGGCTTGTCAAGAAGGGTACACAGACGCATACTGTTTGGCTTTCTCTGTTTCAGAATTTCCATTAAATGGCTGAGTGTTCTTCCTGAATCAATGATATCCTCCACAATCAGAACATCTTTGCCTTCAATGGTCTCATCCAGATCTTTCACAATACGCACAACTCCGCTGGAGCTGGTATCATCTCCATAGCTGGAAACAGACATAAAGTCCATACTAACCGGAACAGAAATTCTCTTTGCCAGTTCACAGGTAAAGAAAACTCCACCCTTTAACACGCAGATTAAATGAATACTCTTTCCTTCATAATCTTTGCTAATCTGTTCTCCAATTTCACAGATTCTCTGATCTACTGCTTCTTCACTTAACAATTCACGAATTTTTTCACTCATCTTCGTCTACTCCTTTAACATGTACTTTTAACACTGTTTTTGTCTGACTGGTTACTTTATAATACTGGCTGATCCGGTATCCCACAATCCAGAGGATATGGCCTGCATCAGCCAGAAGGGTTAAATTCTCCCTCTCTTCTCTTGGAATTTTACAGTCAATCATATAGTCTTTTAATTTTTTCTTTCCTCCTGCTTCTGTTACTGTGAGAAAATCTCCCGGCTTCCTGTGCCGGATTTCAAGACTACTTTTTATTTTATCATAATCAAACCATTTCGTATATGTTTTTTCAGGAATTTGCTGGTTTTCCCACGGAAAAACCTCAAATTCTAACTCCTTTAAAGGTAATTTTCCTGCTGCCGGAACCCGGATTAAAAGGTTTCCATAGACCTGGCTTGCCAGAACCCCTCCCGGAAGAGATACAGAAGCTCCCGTGCGTCCTCTGCCAAGGGAAAGAATGCTCTCCACATGGGCGGCTGTTAAATCCTGTTTCTTCCCTTCCACTTGCTCCAATACCATGCGGATCACATAGGACTGCATCAGTTCTTTTTCCAAAAACAGTTCCTTTTGTATCCAGTATCCATTCTCTTTTTTCTCCACATATTCTCTATACAGCCTATCCGCCTGCCCTCTGAGATATTCCTCAATAGCCAGAAAGGTATCCGCTGCCTGGGTAATATGTCTTACAGCTCTGGGATTGATTTTTTCCATCTCCGGCAGAATTTTATGACGAATCCGGTTTCTGGTATATGCCATTTCCTCATTGCTGCTGTCTGTCATCCAGGGGATTTGCTGCTGCTTCAAATACGTTTCAATTTCCTCCCTGGTGACTTTCAGCAATGGCCGGACATAGGAAATCCCTTCCTCTGTCCTTTGAACCGGGCGTATTCCCCCAAGCCCTGCCACTTTGGTTCCGCGAATAAGATTGTGAAGAACGGTTTCTGCATTGTCATTTTCATGATGGGCAAGCGCCACCACTGTCTTTCCCCCAAGACTTGCGGCTTTTTCGGCAAAAGCCCTTCGCCTTACCATTCTTCCGGTTTCTTCCAGAGAACGCTTTTCCCTGCCGGCAATATCAGGTACTGAATATGTATATACTGTAAAAGGTACGCCCAGCCTTTCACACAGTTCCCTGGCATATTCCTGGTCTCTTAAAGCCTCCTGCCCACGGATACCATGATTTACATGAACCCCCTGTAAATGAAAAAATTTCTTTTTCTGATATCTGCTTAACAAAAACAACAGGCATACCGAATCCCCCCCGCCGGAAATTCCGACAATGACCTGGCTGCCCGCTTCTATCATATTGTATTTCTCTATATAGGAAAATACTCTTTCTTCTATATTCATCTCTCTGTCTTAATTCCTCCAAAGTCCTGCTGTAAGAATGGTCATATCATCTTCTGCCTTATATTCACTGTAGGTCAGCACCCGTTCCAGAATCCCCCTGCCAAGTTCCTGGGCTGCATTTGCATGGGTCTCAAGAATAATTTCTTTCATGGTTTCTTCTGCACATTCACAGGGCAGTGCATCCAGTACCCCATCTGTCACCATAATCAGAAAATCTCCCTCATACAGTTTTTTTGCCGCTGTCTGAAAATCCGCCTGCTGTACTAAACCAAGAGCCAGGCTGGTAGATGAAATAGCTTCTACCCAATGATCCCGTTTAATAAAAGTGGTAGCAGCGCCCGCCTTCAGAAAATGACATACCCCGGAATACAGATCCACCATGGAAATATCCACAGTAGAAAATCTGCCATTCTGGTTTCGCAGATTTAATACCGAATTTACCATTCTGGCCGCTGTCTCTCCTGAAAATCCTGCTTCCACCAACTGCTCCAGTGTATCTACAATACTCTCACTTTCTCTGCAGGCTTCCAGACCAGAGCCCATACCATCTGAAAGGCACATAAAAAACTGTCCATTCTCCTCTGTGGTACAGGTATAATTATCACCTGAAATCGTTTCCTTATCCTTGGTCATTTTAGCGGCTCCATAAAGCATTTTGAAATTCACAGCTTCCCCAAATCCCATAATGGAAAACTCTTTTCCTATGATTGTTTTTCCCTCTGCCCTTGGTATCATCCGATTTCCGCTTAGTTTTGAAAGTACCTGAGCCGCCTCTGTCGCTGAAATACATCCACTGCCGGTTGTTCTAAGCTCTGCATAATACCGGATTCTGCCATCTGGCTGTTCCAGCATCCAAAGATTTCCCACCTGAATCTGCTTCTTTTTTAAAGCCTTTTCTACTTCTTCCCGAAACTGCCTGTCCACCTCCACGAAATCAAACAAATCTCTGGATAAAGTTTTCATCAACTGCGCTACTTCCTGCAGCTGCTCTGCAACTGCCATTCTGTTTTCCAAAAGTTTGTTATTCCAGATTAAGTTCTGTCGTTCTCTTTCCATCAGCCTTTGTAATTCCTGCATCAGCTTTCCCTGATTTACACAGACCCCTGTCAAATCTGCTCTGGCCTTTCTAAGAGCCTCTTCATCCTGCTCTTCCATAATCCGCAAAAGGTCATAGATTCTCTGATAGGACTGGATGGAATGCTGTTTCCAGCAAACCTGGTTCAAATGACATCTGCGGCACACTCCCTCCTGCACCTCTTCTGCCATTGCCTCCAGTTCCTGACTGGAAAGGTACTCCTTCCTGTATGGCGTTTCATAAAAACTGTTTGCCAGTTTCTGGAAGGATTCCGCATAGCGCTGCATTTTCTCTTTTTGTGGATACTGATCGTAGACCAAAGCCGCCGCACTTTTTTTCATTTCTGAAAAAATAGTTTTTGCCATGTCACGTAATATGAGCAGAACGCTGATTACGAGCATGGCAATGATCCATTCCTGCATCTTGTTCCCTCCCTGAATAAGCAACCGCTATCAAGGATTTATTATAGATGCTTTCCTCTTTAAACTTTGTCAAAAACAGTACCCTGATTCAAAAAACTTTCAGACAAAATCTGCTGATTTCTTCCTTACTCCTCTGTCTTGAAAATAATTTCGTTCCCTTTTACAAGACCCAGTTTTTCTCTGGCAACCTGCTCTGCATATTCGTCTGTTTTCATATAATCTTTCAGGTCGTCAATTTCCTGGGTACGCTGTCTCTCTTCTTCTAACTGCTCATCCAGCTTCTCCAGCCTGGTATTATAGCCGTCTAACTGCTCCTGGAGTTTCATTCCCTGGACCATCATTCCAATAAACAAAACACTCACTACAAAAGTAATCCCCAGCATTGCCATTCTATTTTGCCGTTTTGCTCTTGTGGCTCTCTTTTTCTTTGCCTTTTTTACATTTCTGCTTCCCATTTTTCCCATAAATACGCTCTCTTATTGTTTGTATAGACTTTTGTTCATATAAAAAAATTCTAACTCTATCCAGTTGAAATTTCAACCTTTTTCTCCATTTTCTTATGGGTTTTACTGGTAATGCCAAAAGCTTCCCAAGTTTCTTTAACACCCAGGTACTTCCCTTCACCATAAGACTGCTGATTCCTTTGTAATATACCAATGCTCCAAGCCCTGCAGAGCATAATGTATAAACGCGTATTACCCCATCATTTTCCCCGTAAATCATGGAAAACAGAAAGATTCCTGCCATACACCAGTACAGAAAATCTTCGATTCCTGTAAGTACCACGTTGTGTACCTTCACATTACGGAAAATACGGAGAATATCATAAGAAACCGTAAGAATCACTCCACTTAGGAAGGCCCTGCAAAAAAATGCCAGTTCCTGCTGCATATAATTGCTCATGGCTATTGGAAAAGCCTTTTCAGCATTCCCTCTCCTCCTTTTGATTTTGCAATTCCCTGACTATAGACCAGACTGTCTACCCGTCCCTGGATGTCCACTTCCTGTTTTTCCAGGTCTAACCGGGTCACATGAAGACCCTCTCCGTGGACTGTGAGGATTCCTTCCTCTGTCACCAGGCTGATTTCTTTCTCATCAAAAGAGTTTACATCCCGCACGCCGGTAAAGCTTCCCTGTTCCCGTCTAAGAAGCTGAAGCCTGTGTTCTGCCTTATGGTTTTTCTCTTCCAAACTTCATCACTCCCCCACAGATCTTCTTATGAAAGATTATATGGGGGCGCAAGGACGATTATGCCGCCTATTGTATTTTTATAAATATTTAAACAGCTCACTGGCCGCTTCTTTTTTTACGGTTTCCTGTACATCCAGTACCTCTACCCGAACATTTTTACTTCCAAACTGAATTTCCAGAATGTCTCCTGCTTTCACCTGGGCAGATGCCTTGGCGGGTTTATCATTAATCAGCACACGCCCTGCATCACAGGCTTCGTTTGCCACTGTCCTTCTTTTTATTAATCTGGAAACTTTTAAATATTTATCAAGTCTCATCCTGTTCTCCTTTGCCTGAAAAGAAAATCAGGAGATGCTGCATCCGGTCATAGGATTATCCTGTCTGCCGGGCAATGCCACATCTCCTGCTTGATAGTCTTACTCTCTGACTATGGATTATGCGTTTACTAAATCTTTCAGAGCTTTACCAGCTTTGAATTTTGGAGACTTAGAAGCTGAGATTGTCATAGTCTCACCTGTCTTTGGATTTCTTCCTTCTCTTGCTGCTCTTTCAGAAACTTCAAAAGTACCAAATCCTACTAACTGAACTTTTTCACCTTTCTGCATTTCTTCGGATACAACATCAATAAAAGCCTTTAACGCTAAATCTGCATCTTTTTTAGATAACTGTGTTTTCTCTGCCATAGCAGCAACTAATTCTGTTCTGTTCATGAGTATTCCTCCTAAATAAATTTAGCCGTACAGAACTGCCTGCAACAGCCTGTCCTGGGTCTAATTGCCTTACTGCGCTGTTTCCGCAGTCTACAGATATTTATACCTTTTTTCTATAGGTTTGTCAAGCATATTAAAGTTTTTTATTACTATTCAGCCAGCGCGCCACAAACTGCCTGTTACACAGGCTCTCCGCTGCTAATGCAGCTTTTGTTTGTGCTATTAACCCCATGGCTGAATAGTTGTCACATCATCTGGTCGATTAATTTTTTTAATTCCTGGCCAAGAGCTGCTGATTTCTCATCTGCATCTGTCAGAGAACTTCCTTTTACCCCATAATAAATTTTAATCTTCGGTTCTGTTCCGGATGGACGCACACATACCCATGCATCGTCAGTCAGGTCATAGTACAGAACATTGGAGCTTGGAAGACCTGTTGCCTTTACCTCTTTGGTTTCCATATCTACAATGGTATCTGCCTTATAATCTCTTGCAGAAAGTACCTTGTAACCGCCGATTTCTGCCGGTGGATTCTTTCTTAAATTCTCCAGAATGGTCTGAATCTGTGCAAGACCTTCAATTCCCTTGAGTGTAATGGACTGAATGTCATCTTTGTAATAGCCATAACGCTCGTACATTTCAATCATGGCATCCCACAGAGTCATATCTTTTGTCTTATAGTAAGCTGCTGCCTCGCAAAGCGCCATGGTTGCCACAATGGCATCCTTGTCTCTTGCATGAGTACCAATCAGACATCCATAGCTTTCTTCAAAGCCGAAAAGATAAGAACCAACACCACTGGTCTCAAAGCCTAAAATCTGCTGTCCAATGTACTTAAATCCAGTGAGCACTTCAATGAATTTCACACCATAATATTTTGCAATAGCGGCTGCCATATTTGTGGTAACAATGGTAGAAATCATAGCTCCATCCTGTGGAAGGCTTCCGTTCACCGCTTTTCTCTGTCCCAACTCATAATCTGCCAGCAGACATCCTGACATATTTCCTGTAAGGGTATGATATTCACCGTTTTTATCTTTCACACGAACTCCCAAACGGTCTGCATCCGGGTCTGTTGCCAGAACCAGGTCTGCGTCCATTTCTTTTGCCAGCTTCAGTCCCAGCTCAAACGCTTCGTCAGCTTCCGGGTTTGGATAGCTGACTGTTGGAAATTCTCCGTCCGGAAGTTCCTGCTCTTTTACAACATAAACCTGTTCAAATCCCAGTTCTTTTAATACTCTTCTTGCAGGAATATTTCCTGTTCCGTGAAGAGGACTGTAAACGATTTTCAGCTCTTTTGCCATGGCTTTAATGGCATCCATATGAATAACCTGGCTTTTCAGCTCTTCTATATAAGCGTCATCCACTTCTTTTCCAATTACCTGGAACAGGCCTGCAGCTTTTGCAGCTTCCTCATCCATGGTTTTCACAGTATTATAATCTGTTACTTTTTGAACCTCTGCCATAATTCCGCTGTCATGAGGCGGTGTAATCTGTGCGCCATCTTCCCAGTATACTTTATAGCCATTGTATTCCGGCGGATTATGGCTTGCTGTAATATTAATACCTGCAATACAGCCTAATTTCCGTACTGCGTAGGACAATTCCGGTGTTGGTCTTAAAGAGTCAAAAATATAGGCTTTCACGCCATTGGCAGCCAGACACAATGCCGCCTCTTTTGCAAACTCCGGTGACATACGACGGGAATCATGGGCAATGGCTACACCCTTTTCCTGTCCGTTTACTGCCGCAATATAATTTGCCAGTCCCTGTGTTGTTTTTCTTACCGTATAAATATTCATGCGGTTGGTTCCTGCGCCGATTACACCGCGAAGTCCGGCTGTACCGAATTCCAGTTCTTTATAAAACCGCTCTTTAATCTCATTTTCGTCCTGTTCAATGGCTTTTAATTCTGCCTTTGTTTCCTCATCAAAATATGGATTGGAAAGCCACTCTTCATACAGTTTTTTGTAGTCCATCTCTATTACCTCCTGTGCAGCTTTTCTGCTGTGTCTTCTTGGATTATTATACACTATTAACGTGGAAAATTCAAATGCTGCACTGTTTTTTTGTTATAGAGATTCTACGAAATTTCGCCATCTTTCTTCCTGATCCGCCAGACGATTTAGCTTTTCCAGATTCTTTTTGGAAATCCATGCCTTATTATGGGTATAATAATAATTTGCAAGTTTCCAATATTTCTCCGGATAGGCAAATCTTATTTTCAGATTTTCCTTCTCCATTTTGGAAATAGGACGTATTTCCTCATAAGCCTGAATCATGGATTTCCCAAGAGAAATATCCCAGTCTTGTTTTTCTAATATTTTCCTCATAAACTGATACAAATCTGCCATCTGCACATCAAAACCCCATTTATCAAAGTTTGTCACTGCAGTAGCCTTTCCGGCATTTTTCTCATGTAACATAAGTACATTATGCTGGTTAAATTCTCCATGGCACACCAGGCCCCTGGCTATGGTGTTTTCATATAATTGTGTATACTCTGAGGTTTCCAGATGCTTTAATGCCTCTTCTCCATGTCCCAGAAATCTGCGGATGGTATCCAGAAATGCCAGCTCAAACTCATTCTTTTTCCGCTTGGCGCTGACAAACTTCCTGATTTTCCGAAGCTCTGCATTATGTCTTGCAAACTCTGTGGTCAGGGGCTGTCTCACATAATGAGCCTGCACAGGCAGCTGCATCACTCTATGTAAATCTGCCATGGCGGTAATCCCCCTGTAAATATCTCCCTCACTTCTGGTATCACATTCTTTTCCCTCATACCAGCGCTTGACCACATAGGAAATATTATCTTTGTCTGCTGAAATGTAAGCCCCTTCCTGATTTGGCAGAATCTCATCTGACAAAACCTGACTTTTTTCCCCAATACAGGACAAAAGACAAGCCTGGTATTCCAGCTTCTTAGGCGTACCGCAAAATTCTTTAATCAGGACAAGCCCCTGATCTGTCTGGCAGATGAGGGCTCCTCTTCCACGGTACACAGCTGTGGATTCCAGGCCATATTGTTCCAGGACACTGAGACCACGATCATACACTTGCTTCTCCCCCTTTTCTCCACTTCTTGTGTTCTTCTTCATTCTATGCAGGAGAAAACAGGGTTAGAATCGCGTTCCTATATCCTGGAAAGCAAATATTCTTTTGTATTTTTCTCAGGCTCTCTTAGAACCAGTTCCAGCAGGCGTTCCAGGGTTTCTCCCAGCTCTTTTCCCGGCTTCATGCCTGCTTCTATTAAATCTCTTCCGGAAACAGCCATTTTTTTCAGAGAAATACAATCTCCGCGTTCCATAATTTCCTCATACAGTTCCCGGCTTTGTCTTAATTTTTCCAGTTTTTCTGCTCTTCGGTAGGTACTCTGAGCCAGCACATCTGCTCTTCTCATGTTTAACAGCAGTTCAAATAGCTGAGGTCCTATCCTGCACAGCACCTTCCGAACAGAATAACCATTGCATTCCCAGGGACATTCATGCCAGAGAACCAGTTTTGTCACCTTATCCAGGGTATCATTGTCAAACCGCAGGCGCCTCATAACCTTTCTGGCTATCTCTGCACTCACCTTCTGGTGCCCGTAAAAATGGTCAATACCAGTTTCATCTGTAGAACGTTTTTCCGGCTTTCCCATATCATGAAACAACAGCGCCAGACGCAGGATCCTCTCCTCTGGCACGGTTTCCAACGCCTTCAGGGTATGTTCCCCTACACTGTAACAGTGATGGGGATTCTTCTGCGGGGTTTTCATCATAGCATCAAATTCCGGCAGAACCACTTTGGTAATCCCCAGTTCCCAGGCAGTACGCAAATAAGCAGGATGAGGGGAGAGCAGCAGTTTCACAAGTTCTGTGTGAATCCGCTCTGCACTGATTTTTTTCAAAGTATGCGCTAATTCCCCTGCTGCCTTTGCAGTATCTTCTTCAATCATAAATCCCAGTTGTGCGGAGAAGCGCACTGCCCTTAAAATCCGAAGAGCATCTTCTGTAAACCGTTCTCCTGGCTCACCCACACAGCGGATAATCTTCTGTTTTAAATCTCTGGCACCGCCAAACACATCCACCAGACCTTCCCGGTCATTGTACGCCATGGCATTAATGGTGAAATCCCGGCGTTTCAAATCTTCTTCCAGCTTTCCTGTAAAAATGACTTCCTTTGGATGACGGCTGTCCTCATACTCTCCGTCAATGCGGTAAGTGGTAACTTCAAAGCCTTCCTTATCCAGTAGAACCGTAACCGTTCCATGCTGAAGCCCGGTATCAACTGTCCGTTTAAAAAGCGCCTTCACTTCCATAGGTTTCGCAGAAGTGGTAATATCCCAGTCTGCCGGAATACGCCCCAGGAGGCTGTCACGCACACAGCCTCCCACTGCATAAGCATCGTACCCATGCTCCTGCAGCCGCTTTATAATTTTATTTACTTTTTCCGGAATCTGAATCACCATCTGCCGCTCCTCCTGGTCTGTCTCTTCTGAACTTTTTATTTAGTACGCACGTCCCCAGTAAACCATTTTTTTCGCAGGTTTTCCACATACTACACACTTGTCAGACAGGGTTTCCTGTTCAAATGGAATACATCTGGATGTAGCCTGTACATCTTCTTTAATCTTATCTTCGCACTCTCTGCATCCGCACCACATAGCTTTTACAAAACCTGGTTTTTCTTCTACGGTTTTCTTGAACTCTTCGTAATCGGTTACAGCATAAGTATGAGCGTCCCTGTGTGCTCTTGCCCGCTCTAACATTTCCTTCTGCATGGTATCCAGGATTTCCTGTACGCCCTGGGCCAGATTATCCAGAGATACAACCGTCTTTTCTCTGGTATCTCTTCTTACTACCACTGCCTGATTTGCTTCAATATCCTTGGGACCACATTCAATACGAACCGGAATACCTCTCATTTCCTGTTCTGCAAACTTAAAGCCAGGACTCTTATCCGTGGCATCTGTTTTCACACGGATTCCTGCTGCCTTTAACTGAACATTGAGCTTTTCTGCTGTTTCCAGAACGCCTTCTTTGCGCTGCTGAATCGGAATAATCACAGCCTGTACCGGAGCAATTCTCGGAGGCAGTACCAGACCGCTGTTATCGCCATGTACCATAATAATAGCGCCAATCATACGGGTTGTCATACCCCAGGAAGTCTGGTGTACATACTGCAGCTTATTCTCTTTATCTGTGTACTGAATACCAAAGGCTTTTGCAAAGCCATCCCCAAAGTTGTGGCTGGTACCGGACTGCAGCGCTTTTCCATCATGCATTAATGATTCAATGGTATAAGTTGCTTCTGCACCTGCAAATTTTTCCTTATCTGTTTTCTGTCCTTTTACTACCGGAATTGCCAGCACCTGCTCACAGAAATCTGCATAGATATTCAACATCTGAACCGTTCTTTCCTCTGCCTCTTCAGCAGTTGCATGAGCAGTATGACCCTCCTGCCATAAAAATTCTCTGGAACGCAGGAATGGTCTTGTAGTTTTTTCCCAGCGCACAACAGAACACCACTGGTTGTACACTTTCGGCAAATCTCTGTGGGACTGGATTTCTTTTGCATAGAAATCACAGAACAAAGTTTCAGAAGTAGGACGCACACAAAGTCTCTCCTGTAATGGTTCCAGACCTCCATGTGTTACCCATGCAACCTCTGGTGCAAAGCCTTCTACATGGTCTTTTTCTTTCTGAAGAAGACTTTCCGGAATAAACATTGGCAGATATACATTCTCTACCCCTGTTTCCTTAAATCTTCTGTCCAGTTCATGCTGAATATTTTCCCAGATAGCATATCCGGCAGGTTTGATAACCATACATCCCTTTACGCTGGTATAGTCAATCAAATCTGCTTTTTTTACTACATCTGTGTACCACTGTGCAAAATCTTCCTCCATGGAAGTAATCGCTTCTACAAGTTTCTTATTGTTTGCCATGAATTTTCTCCTTTAAGTCTACACTTCTATCTCAATTTTTCTCCCTGTGGGAGTATATTGATAATACCGCACCCCTGCTGCATCCAGCATTCGCTTGGACGCTTTCACAGCCGGGGAATCCGCGTATTTATCACATTCATATACAATGGTTTTAATTCCTGCCTGAATAATGGCCTTGGCACATTCATTGCAGGGGAACAAAGACACATAAAGCTTTGCCCCTTCCAGGGAACCGCCTCTGTAATTTAAAATGGCATTTAATTCGCTGTGTGTCACATAAAAATATTTGGTATCCAGTTCTCCCCCGTCTCTTGCCCAGGGAAATTCATCATCTGAGCATCCCATGGGAAAACCATTGTAGCCCATGGACAAAATCTTGTTATCCTGGCTTACAATACAGGCTCCCACCTGGGAATTGGGGTCTTTGGATCTCATTCCTGACAGCTTGGCCACTCCCATAAAGTATTCATCCCAGGAAATATAGCCATCTCTTTTCCCTGTCATACTCTTCACCTCTATTTTGTTCCGAAAATACGGTCTCCAGCATCTCCAAGTCCCGGCATAATATAGCCATGGTCATTTAAGCATTCATCTAGAGCGCCAACATAAACGTCCACATCCGGATGGGCTTCTGTCAATGCTTTAATGCCTTCCGGCGCTGCAATGAGACACATGAAATGAATGTTCTTCACACCTTTTTCCTTCAGCATGGTAATGGCAGCCACCGCAGAACCTCCGGTCGCCAGCATAGGATCTGTTACAAACACTTCTCTTTCTCCGCAGTCTGCCGGAAGCTTACAGTAATATTCCACTGGTTTTAAGGTTTCCGGGTCTCTGTACAGACCAATGTGTCCTACTTTCGCCGCCGGAACCATGGTAAGCATACCTTCCACCATTCCAAGACCAGCCCGCAGAATGGGAACCACTGCCATTTTCTTTCCGGCCAGTTCTTTTACTGTGGTTTTCTTTAAAGGTGTTTCGATTTCCACATCTGTCAGCTTTAAATCTCTGGTTGCTTCATAAGCCATAAACATTGCCACTTCGCTTACCAGTTCCCGAAACTCTTTGGAGCTTGTCTCTTTTCTCCTGATAATTCCAATCTTATGCTGAATCAGCGGATGCTCCATAACTAATACTTTTGCCATGTGTCTTCTCCTTTTTCTTTTATCTTTTGGTTTTATAGTTTCATTCTTCAATTAAATCTATTCTGTGCTGGTGTCTTGGCGCATGGGAAAACTCTGTATTTAAGAAAGTATCTACAATTTTCACTGCAAGACCAGGTCCTACTACTCTTCCGCCTAAAGCCAGCACATTGGCGTCATTATGCTCTCTGGTAGCCTCTGCGCAGAAACAGTCTGTGCAAAGAGCAGCCCGGATGCCTTTCATTTTATTGGCCGCAATAGAGATTCCAATTCCTGTACCGCAAATAAGGATTCCCTTCTCGCACTCTCCCTGCAAAATAGCATTTCCTACTTTTCTTGCATAAATCGGATAGTCCACAGCTTCTGTACTGTCACATCCAAAGTCCTTGTAAGGAATTTTTTTATCCTCCAGGTATTTGATAATTTCCTGTTTTAATTCATAACCTCCGTGGTCGCATCCTAATGCTATCATCTGATTTCCTCCTTCTGCTCTTCCAAATATATAATGTGATGTCCTGCTGCCTTTAATAGCCTGTTCATAATAGCCTGTCCCATCTGGGGAGTATCAAAAGCTTCTGAATAAATGCAGTCTACATCTTCTTCATCAAAAGCTCGCAAAATGCCAAACAAATGTCTGGCAATGCCTTCTTCGTCTTCTCTTCTGCCAATGTTTTTTACCACAGCAGCATGATAAAACTCCTGATTTTCATCCGTACTGATAACACCGGCTCTCAATCCCTTTTCTCCCTGCATTTTGCACTGGTTGTTAATATATTCTCTTACCGCTTCCGGATTTCCCTGTACAATGGTAAGACCGGCTTTTGGCGCATAATGCCTGTATTTCATTCCGGGAGCCTTTGGTTTTACTGCAGAGTCTGTAATCAAAAGTCCTTTGTCCATCTCTACTTCCCCAATTACCCTTGCTATCATCTCCTGGCTTATATATCCGGGTCTTAAAATCACAGGCTTGTCTGATGTAAAATCCACAATGGTAGATTCCAGTCCGATTTCCACTTCTCCGCCATCCAGAATCATCTCGATCCTGCCGGACAAATCCTCCTTTACATGTTCTGCACGGGTAGGACTTGGCCTTCCTGAAGTATTAGCGCTTGGCGCAGCAATATACCCTCCGCCTGCCGCAATAAGAGCCCTGGCTACCGGATGGCTTGGCATACGCACCGCTACACTTTCCAGGCCTCCGGTGGTTTCATAGGGCACTCTGTAATTTTTCTGAAAAATCATGGTCAGCGGGCCGGGCCAATAGGCATTGGCCAGTTTCCTTGCTTCTTCCGGCACCTGTGTGACAATTCCCTCCAGGCTTTCCATATCTGCAATATGTATAATCAAAGGATTGTCAGACGGTCTTCCTTTTGCAGCATAAATCTTTTCTGAGGAACTGGCATTTAATCCGTCACCACCCAAACCATATACGGTTTCTGTGGGAAAGGCAACCAGACCTCCTTGTTTCAGGATTTCTCCTGCACACTCTATAAGTTTCCTCTGGGGATGTTCCCTGTCAACTTTGACTACTTTCGTATTCAATGTGCAACCTCTTCTTCCTTATCGTCATTTTCATACTTTTTTATCATACCATATTTTCACTATTCATTTCCACCGTTTTTAAAAATTTTAAAATCCCATGACAAATTGCTTTTGCACACTTCTGCTGATATTCTTTAGTAGCCAGCAATTCTGCCTCTCTTGGATTGGTAAGAAAACCCGTTTCCACAATATTTAGAACGCCCTCACTTCTTTTTAATAAATAATACGTGCTATTTCCTTTCTCCACTCTGGGATTTTCAACCTTAAGCTGCTGATTAAGTTCCTCCTGAATACATTTGGCAAGAGCTGCACCCTTCACGGAATGTGTATAGTAAAACACCTGCGGTCCGCATACTTCCTGGTCTTCATAGCTGTTTTGATGAATACTCACAGTAAGCAGGGGCTTTTTCTCCTGAATCATGGCGCAGCGGTTCTGCATATCCTGAACTTTTTTATTTCTGCTGTCCTCATCATAAAGCCCCATATCAGCTTCTCTGGTAAGGAGCACTTCATACCCTTCTTTTTTTAATTCCTTTTCTAAATACCTGGCAATTTCCAGATTTACTTCCTTTTCCTGAAGTCCACCGATTCCCACTACCCCCGGGTCGATTCCTCCGTGTCCGCTGTCAATCATAATCAGTCCCCTGGACTCGGCTCCTGTCTTGGCCGTGAGAATTGCTCCTTCCCTGGAAAGCAGATATATGGCAAAAAGCATACAAAGTGCCATCCCCCGTTTCAACCAGCGTCTGCGCATAAATATCTCCTTGTTTCTATCTTCTCTCTAATAGATATATGCACAAGAGTCCTGAATAAAACCACAGCAAAAGGGGCTGCCAATACAACCCCTTTTCTTTCGTAACCCTTATTCATCCTTTAAAAATTCATCCAGTTCCTCTTCCAGCATTGCTTCGTCTTCTTCACTTAACAATCTGGAAATCTGAAGAGCCAGTTTGCTGTCTTCATCCTCTTCCTCATCATCTTCTTCATCAAACTCTTCCAGCTCAGCAATATCATCCAGAGAATCCAGAATATCCAGTTCCTGAGTATCTCCCAGGTGCATTTCCTGGGTTTCTTCTTCTCCTTCTTCTGGTTCCTTTGGCATTTGAACCTTGTGAAGCTCAAGTTCCATGTCATCTCCAATATCGCTTAAAGAAGTTGGCATACTGCTGATAATCTGATGTACTTCTTTATATGAAGACATAAATCTGCGCTGTGCCTGATTAATCAGTTCTACAATTCCATTCATCTCTTCCTGAACGGCCAGATATTTCTTCTTACCTTCCACCAGCTTATCATCAATCTCTGACTGCACAGATTCCACTCTTCGTTTTGCCTCCTCTTCTGCTTCGGCAATCATCTGGTCGCATTTTTCCCTGGTTTCCTTTTCCATGCTGTCTGCCTTCAGTTGTGCATCGAAAACCAATTTTCCAATACTTTCATAATTATCAATATACTTCTGATATTTTTCTCTAATGTTCTCTTCCATGCGCGCCTGATAAGCATCCTTTAAATCAATACGCTTCTGCAGCTCTGCAATCTTTTCATCTCGGTCTGCAATCTGCTTTCTGAAATTCACCTGAGCCTCTGCCATCTCATCCTTCATTTTCTGAATCAGCTCCTGAACCTCTTCCTTATCGTAGCCGCCCATTAAACTTGTTTTTAACATTTCGTGTTCTGCCATAATACTCCACCTCTATATTTTTCTCTTACTGTAAATATTGACTGATTACCGGCCATACATCTGCGCGCTCAAAGCCCAGCTTCCACGCAGCACAGCCAGCTAATTCATACTCTTTTATAAGTTGAAGCTTTGCTTCCAGAGACTTTTCATCCTCCAGCCAGATTCTCTCCAGCCCATTCTCTGTCTGCAGCTCTCCATAATTTTGGGAAACCTCTTTATTCCAGTATACATCCATTCCCTTCTCACTGGTATACTGGCTGGCCTCTTCCATTCCCATGACCTTACTGCTTACTGTTCCATTGTTGGCTTCTGTCCACAATCTGGTATAAAAAGGAACTCCGTTAATCACTTTTTCTGCCGGCACCTCTTCCAGCGTCAGACGGATACCTTCTTCCACAAAAGGAAGGGACGCAACAGAGCCCGCCTCCGGGGAACCAACGGTATGTTCATCATATCCCATAATAATCACATAATCTCCAATAATTCCCTGCTCCTTACGATTATAAAAAGCCGTGTACTGAGGAACCGGATTATCAATGGAAAGCACCAGATTATTAGTTCTGCAGGTAATAGACAGTTCTCTTAAAAACTGAATAAAATGAGGAACCTCTTCTTCTGTAAGCGCCTCGAAATCCACGTTAATTCCATCCAGACCTACTCTTTGTGCCTCCTGTAATAATTTTTCAATAATATGTGCTCTGGAAGTTCTGGCTGACAGTGTTTCCAGCGTACTGATATTTTCATTAAAATTATCAATAAGTCCCCATACTTCCATTCCCTTTGCATGAGCTTTACTTACATAGTCTGCACTTGCCAGGGAAGAAATGGTTCCTTCATTTCCTGTAATGGAAAACCAGGTTGGTGAAATCACATTCACTCCTGCCGCATCTTTCACAGCGTCTTCAAAGGTTTCATTTGCTGCTTCAGAAGTTACCTGATGCCATGCCAGATTTATCTTATGGTCTCTGGTAAGGCTGGTATAATTTTCCTCATAGCTTCCCTCATACACAAGCGCTGTTTCCTGTGGCTTATCCATGTGTTTCTTTTCCACATAACCATCCAGTCCGTCTTTTGTCATAACTCTGGACCAGTTTTCCAGTTCTTCCAGAAGGGTCAGGGAATCCCCAGCCTTCACATCGCACAGAATGGGGCTTTTAATCCCGCCCTGATACCGGACAACCGTATCCTCTCTGGCGGTTAATGTTTTGGCAGTTCCCCATTGATATGTAATTACCGTCCTGGCCGGTTTCTCATAAGTAGTCCCCTGAATCTGCATATATTCTTCTAAAAAGTCCAGGGCAAGATAGCGTTCCCCATCTATTTCCCGCACAATCTTATATTCTTTTTCCTGGTTTTCCTGATTGCAAACATAGGAACTGCTCTCCGGCTCAAGTTCCAGAATCTCCTCTGAAGTAGTATAAAGCATCTTTTGAGATTCCTCATCCCAGTAAAATCTCCCCCCCAGAGTACCTGTTACTACTTCATAAGGAACGTACACCATTCCATCTGCAAGCTTGCCCCGGTTCTCACTGATTTTATCCTGAAGAATCAGAACCACATCACTCTCATCCTGAATCTGATAGTAATCCTTCAGCGCCATCCTGGCATCTGAGGGCGTATACTTCTTAATATAAGCGGTAATCACACCAGCCGCACCAACCACAAGTACCAGAAGCAGAACCACCAGCACTGCCATAAGCTGACTGTTTCTCCTCCTTCTTCTCCTTCGCTTTGCCATATTTCAACTCCTTCTGTTCTCTTTCGTTTTTTGTATTATACCACGAACGCAGAAAAGGAAGCGCCCTGCAAGGGCATTTACTTTTCAAGTCATGGCTTGCCGGTATAATCTGCCACTCCAGTGGCAGCAAGCCAATGGCAACATTGGCTTGGATTGCACTTTGTGCAATCATTATACCACACTTTTCCCTTTCGTCATCATTTTCTTCCCTGATTTCATGGTTTTTTCAGATTTTTTCTTCTATGTACATAATTATAAACCGGCTCATCCTGCACATAATCAAAGGAAAGACCCTGTACTTTTCCATTTTCATCCTGAATGTAATCACGCATATAGTCGCCTTCTTCCGCAATCCGGTACGCCCTTGCAATACGCTTTGGGGTACTTTCTCTTCCGTTTAGATACAGTGGAACTCCCATATTCCGGTATGTTTCCAGTTCCTGATACAGATCTGTGTTCTCTCGTCTATCCATATCTCCTCCTGACAGGATTGCTAAATAGTTCGTGATATATTACCATCCTGTTCTTCTGACATAAAACGTTTTCATCCAGATACAAAAGAGATAGAAAAAGTCCCCACATCACTTTAGAAGTCAAAATTGTTTTGTAATGCAAAAGTTCTTATTCTTTACCCGGAAATCCTGCGGCTGTACAGAACGCACTACCGCTGCAGCGGATTGCTGCAAACTATGAACTGCAAAAGAATAAATAAAAATGAAAAATAATAAAGACCTTTTCACCCCTTTCCTGATATTTCTGGGGCGCTTTTTCTATCTGTGTTTTATTATAGCACCTTCCTGTAAAATTCGCAAGCATTTCCTTCTTTACAATCTCTATCCGCATAGTATATAATATAAAAGGAAAAATAGCATCTTTAGAACAATACTCAGACAGGAGTGATGTTATGAAAATAGAAAAAATTAATGAAAATCAAATCCGATGCACCCTTACCAGAGCAGATCTGGAAGAGCGGCATATTCGTTTAAGTGAACTGGCCTATGGAACAGAAAAAGCCAAAGACCTCTTCCGTGATATGATGCAGCAGGCAAATACAGAATTTGGCTTTGAGGCAGATAATATTCCACTTATGATTGAGGCAATTCCAGTGTCAGCGGATAGTATTATTTTAATTATCTCAAAAGTTGAAGACCCTGAAGAACTGGATACACGTTTTTCCAAGTTCACACCATTTTCCGGTCAGGGTTCCTCATCCGGCGACACCCCAGCCCTGGAGCTGGAAGGTGCTGATGACATTCTGGACATCTTTCATAAAATTTATGAAGCCAAGTCCAAAGCCATGGAACGTCTGAAAAAAGAAAATGCCGATACCAAAACAGAGGAAAAAGATTCCGACGCCCAGGAAAAACCGATTTCCGTAAATCTTATGAGAGAATATGTTTTCCCAAACCTGGATGCAGTAATTGACGCTGCTCACGGATTAAATCACTTTTTCCAGAGTTTCAGCGCTTTGTATAAAGATGGCAAAACAGGAGAATACAACCTGATTCTCCACCAGGAGGGAACCTCTCCGGAAAACTTCAATAAAGTCTGCAATATGCTCTCCGAATACGGAAAGGGAATTTCCCTGTCTGCTGCCAGAGAAGCCTATCTTGCAGAACACGGCGGATGTGTAATTTCTGAAAATGCCTTAGAGAAACTTACAACCATCTAAAGATGCGTTTCACATGATAAAAGGAGCTGTACTTCATGTAACAGCTCCTTTTTCTTTTCCATTTTGGTAAATATCTTATTTATTTTCCAGGAAATCATTAATCTGTGCGATTAACAGTTCTCCATCAATACCATGAACCATAGCAGCTTCTGCCAGTGATTCTCCCTGAGCGGATGGGCAGCCGATGCAGTGCATACCTGCTCTCATAAGAATTGGAACGATATTCTGATCCATACGGATTAATTCACCAATTGTCATATCAGATGTCACTTTCATGAATTTTGTCCTCCTTCATTTATTCTCGTTCCATTATAAGCCCTTTTGAACTTATATTCAACCGTTTTTCTCCATTTTATATTTTACATTTGTATGAAAAATAAGACTTGTATTATAGGTATAAATATATTAGAATAACTCTAAGAAGTGAGTTTTCTCATTCAGAATATACAAGGAGGATAAGATCATGGCATATGTAATTACAGATGAATGTGTAAGCTGCGGAACATGCGCTGGAGAATGTCCAGTTGAAGCTATTTCCGAAGGTGATGGAAAATACGTAATCGATGCTGATACATGTGTAGATTGTGGAACATGCGCTGGTGTATGTCCTACAGAAGCTATTGTAGAAGAGTAATCATTACTACATAACACACTTATAAAAGGGGGCTGTATTATCAGCCTCCCTTTTATTTCTATCTCTTTCCATTCTTTTTTCTCTTCGTCTTTTTCTGTTCCGCTGCTGCTGCAACTTCCCGTCTGGACTGCTGGTAATTTCGAATTCTTTCGTCCAGCCTTTTATAGCGCGCTTCTTCAGAATTTTCTTCCTTCAATCGTTCCTGGACAATCCGACTCACAATCTCCATAAATTCTCCGGAAATGCCAAAAGGCTTTGCTCTGTAAATCTGTGATTTTTGTTTTGGTTTCACTTTTGGGGATTCCTGTTTTGGCAGCTCAATTTTCCTGTTCTGCTTATTATGATAAAAAAGGGGCATCAGCTTTCCGATTTCTCTCAGCGAATACCCTTTTTTCTTCAGTTCTTTTATACTCAGGAACACCTGAATATCATATCGGGTGTAGTATCTGTGTCCCATCTCGTTTCTCTGAATCGGCAGTTTCATTTCTTCTTCCCAGTACCGGAGTACATGTGACTGAATTTCCAACAATTTCACCGCTTCAGAAACCGAGTAAACGGTCTCCTGCATATACTGACCCCTTTCTCTTCTTCTCCTAATCATTATAGCAAACCCATCTGAAAATGCAAGAAAATACGTTCGACAAAAAAATGGAACTATTGCACCTGATACAATAGCTCCATTCTTTCTTCATGCTGCCTACTTCTTCATATTCACAAACTTCGTATAATTCGGCATCCAAACCAGATTCACGGTTCCAATAGGACCGTTTCTCTGTTTTGCAATGATAATTTCTGCAATATTCTTGTTTTCAGAATCTTTATTATAATAATCGTCGCGGTAAATAAACATTACCACGTCCGCATCCTGCTCAATGGCTCCGGACTCACGCAAATCCGAAAGCATGGGTCTGTGATCCGGTCTCTGCTCTACCGCACGGCTTAACTGTGACAGAGCTACCACCGGAACATTCAGCTCCCTTGCAAGAGCTTTTAAAGACCTGGAAATCTCTGAGATTTCCTGCTGTCTGGACTCACTTCTTCCGCTTCCTGTCATAAGCTGCAAATAGTCAATAAAGATAATCCCCAGATTATGCTCCATCTTATACTTTCTACATTTGGAACGGAGCTCTGAAATAGAAATACCAGGCTTATCATCAATAATCAGGTGCGACTTCCCGATAATATTGGCTCCTTCAATAAGCTTCGCCCATTCTTCGTCCTCCAGATTACCGGTTCGGATATTCTGAGAATCCACTTTTGACTCCAGAGCCAGAAGACGGTTCACAAGCTGTTCCTTGGACATCTCCAAACTAAAGATAGCTGTGGTCACATCATTATGGAAAGCCATATACTGTGCAATATTCAGGACAAAAGCTGTTTTTCCCATAGAAGGTCTGGCTGCCACCAGAATCAAATCCGAAGGCTGAAAGCCTGACATTTTATAATCCAAATCAATAAATCCTGTTGGTATTCCCGTAACGCTGCCCTGGGTTCTGGATGCTTTTTCGATTTTTTCAATGGCATTTAACACCACCTGACGGATAGGTACAAATTCTTCGCTGCCCCGGTTCTGTACCAGGTCAAAGATTTTCTTCTCCGTTACTTCTAAAATATCCTGGGTTTTCTCTTTTCCAAGATAACAGAGATTGCTGATTTCCTCTGTCGTTTTAATAAGCTTACGGAGCATGGATTTTTCCGCCACAATCTCAGCATAATATTTCACATTGGCAGAAGTGGGTACTGCGGACAAAAGGTCCCGGACAAACTCCATACTGGATATTTCCGGAGGAAGTTCCTTTTCTCTTAGCCTGTCCTGCAAGGTAATCAGGTCTACAGCCTTTCCTTCGTCATGAAGCTCTACCATAGCCTCAAACACAATTCCATACTGCTGCTGGTAGAAATCTGCGCCGGTAATCATTTCTGATGCCTCCACAATAGCATCCTTACTCATAATCATAGAACCAATAACCGACTGCTCTGCTTCCATACTGTGCGGCAGAATCCGCTTTATCAGTGCTTCTTCCATACTGGCAGAAACTCCCTTCTTATGCTTCCTTTACTACAACCTTAAGCTCGGCAGTTACCTGTGTGTGGAGCTTTATCGGCACTAAAGTAGTACCTAATTCCCTGATTGGATTTGCAAGCTGCATTTTCTTTTTATCAATATCATATCCAAGCTGGCTTTTGGCTGCTTCGGAAATTTCCTTAGTAGATACAGAACCAAAAGTTCTTCCGTTATCTCCTACTTTAATAGCCACTGTTACCTGTTTGGTTTCAAGCTCTGCCTTAAAAGCCTTTGCCGCTTCCAGATTTTCTTTAGCTACTTTCTCTTCATGGGCTTTCTGCAGCTTCAGGTCATTGATATTTTTAGGAGTAGCCTCTACCCCTAATTTTTTTGGAAATAACATATTTCTGGCATAGCCATCACTTACATTTACCATCTGGCCTTTTTTTCCTAAGGATTTTACGTCTTCAATTAAAATTACTTTCATGCTTCTATGTCTCCTTCTTTCATCATCTTGTCAAGAGTTTCTTTTAACTGGCGGATTGCCTCATTCACTGAAATACCCGGCAGCTGAGCGCCTGCCATATTAATATGACCGCCTCCACCCAGACGTTCCATGATAATCTGTACATTCACTTCATCAATGGCTCTTGCACTGATATAAATCTTATTCTGATAATCAGTCAGTACAAAGCTGGCACGAATACTGTCCACATTCAGCAATTCATTCGCCGCCTGGGAAGCCACTACAGTAGGGCTGTCAATTCCTTCACTTGGACACACACTAATAGCAAAACTTCCCTTATAGGTTTCCACATTGCGGATTGCCTCTGCTTTTGCTTTGTAGGATTTCACATCATCCCGGAACATTTTCCTTACCCTGGTTACATCTGCTCCGCAACGTCTTAAAAACGCTGCCGCTTCAAAAGTACGAACACCGGTTTTTGCAGTAAAATTATTGGTATCAATCATAATACCGGAATAAAGGGCGTCTGCTTCAATATTATAAATCCGTATATCGTCTGAAAAATACTGGAGAATCTCTGCCACCATCTCACAAGTAGAAGACGCATAAGGTTCAATATAGGATAGCACCGCATTTTTAATCACTTCGCTACCCTGTCTGTGGTGATCCAACACTACAATGGTCTTCGTTTTCTGAAGCAGTTCTTCACATTCCGTATAGCTTGGCTTATTGGTATCCACTACAACCACAACGGTATTGCTATCCACAATCTCCCTGGCCGCCTCGCTGTTAATAAACATATGCTCATCATAATCTGCATTTTGCCGGAAGCTTTCAATAATGGGACGCACCGACATGGTGGGATTATTCACTACAATATGTGCCCGCTTATTCAAAGACTTGGCTGCCCTGTAAATACCGATTCCTGCTCCAATGGAATCCACATCTGAAATCTTATGCCCCATAACAATTACTTTGTCATTGCTAATCATAAATTCCCGCAGGGCATGGGCTTTCACTCTGGCTTTGACTCTGGTGTTTTTACCCATCTGCTGTGATTTTCCGCCAAAGAAGGTCATTTGATCCTTATCTTTAATAACTACCTGGTCACCGCCGCGTCCAAGAGCCAGATCAATGGCAATTCTGGAATATTCATAGCTCTGCGCATAGGTAGGCGCATTAAGCCCGATACCAATACTAATGGTCACCGCCATATCATTTCCGATATTAACGGTTTTAACATCTTCCAGAATGTTAAAGCGCTTTTTCTTCAGTTCTTCCAGGGATTTCTGTCTCATAACCAGAATAAATTTATCCTTTTCCAATCGTTTCAAAAGACAGTCCACTTCACTGAAGTATTTTCCCAGCTTTCGCTCAATCAGTGCAGCCAGAAGAGAACGCCGCACTTCTTCTACACTGTCCAGAGCTTCATCATAATTATCCAGATACAAAAGTCCTGTTACCAGCTTTTCGTCTTCTTTCTGACGGATATACTGGTTCAGCTCTGTCTCATCAAACAAATAAAGCGCAATTAAATCACTGTGGGACTCCATTTCCACCAGGCCGGATTCTTCTAAAAGCTTTTTCAGAGAAACCGACTTCATTACAGCCTTATAATCCCTTTCATTATATCGGATATTAACTTCTTTTTCTTCTTTCTTGGGGAGCTTATCTCCTGCAATTTCCGGAAACACACAGGAAACTGCCTTCCGATACCGTTTATTTTTCCCTGTCAAGGTGGAAAAGGCTTCATTCATCCACAAAATTTTTCCATTATAATCCAAAAGGGCATAGGGGACAGCAAACTCATTGAGAAGGGTTTTCTGCACTTGCCCATATTGGGTTGCAAAGGAAATCAATTCATTCATAATCATTGTCTTACTATGGAAATACAGGAACACCACCACTAAAATATATGCAGCCAAAAAAATGCTGACCAAGGTTCCTGCCTTGACACTCACAGAAAATACCAACACATCCATAACAATCAACAATATGCTCAGAATGACCGGCCACTGCATATAAAACTTCAGGTGGCCTTTAATCTTGATTTTTCCATCCATATCTTCACCTGCCGATACTTATTTTAAGTTGGAAACTTACGTAATATTATAGCATTATTTCCCCTATTATACAACTTAAAAAGAAAAGGAACTCCCGCGCAAACGCGGAAGTTCCTCATTCTTTCTGCAAATTAGGATATTTTCCTGTAAAATTTCCGGAAAATTAGTCCTGAACGTATGGCATAATTGCCAGATGTCTTGCTCTCTTAATTTCAACTGTAAGAGCTCTCTGATGTTTTGCACAGTTTCCTGTGATTCTTCTAGGAAGAATTTTTCCTCTTTCAGATACGTATCTTTTCAGTTTATTTGCATCCTTGTAGCTGATTTCATTATTTTCCTGTCCGCAGAATACACAAACTTTTTTTCTTCTGCGTCCGCCTCTTCTCTTCATTGGAGAATCCGGTCTATTACCTTTTTCGTAAGCCATGATTGTTTACCTCCTATCAATAGTACACCGTTCTAAGCTGATTCTCAGCTAAACGGCAGCTCTTCGTCAATTCCGTCTGGAATATTCATAAATCCGTCTGCTGATGCGGCACTTGGTGCAGGCGCAGCCTGGGATGGTGCTCCAAAGCCGGCTCCCATGGAAGAACTCTGAGATGTATGACTGTCACTGACAGCTTTGCTCTCTGCAAATTCCTGCTCTTCTACCACTACATCTGTAGTGTAAACCTTGTTGCCATCTCTGTTTGTATAGCTTCCGGTCTGAATTCTTCCGGTTACTACAATACGGATACCCTGACGGAAATATCTCTCTGCAAATTCTGCCTGTCTTCCAAAAGCCACACAGCCAATAAAGTCTGCACTTGCTTCCCCGTCTCTTTTGAAACGGCGGTCAACAGCCAGTGTATATCTGGCAATCGCCATTGAATTTTCTCCTGCGGAATATCTCACCTCAGGATCTCTGGTTAAACGTCCCATTAAAATTACTTTATTCATCTAATCACCTCATAATCGAAAGACTTGTCAATTAGAATGAATCACGTTTTATGTCCTTGAAGTTATTCTTCAGGCAGATATTAAGCTTCTTTTTTAACAACTAAATATCTTAAAACATTGTCCATAATACGTACATGACGTTCTACTTCTGCAGGGCATGCAGCGTCAGCTTCGAACTGAATGAAGTAGTAGTAGCCTTCACGCATTTTCTGGATTTCATAAGCTAATCTTTTCTTGCCCCATTCTTCAACTTCTGTTACTGTTCCGTTGTAACGAGCAATATAGTTTTTTGCTTTTTCCACTACTGCTGCACGAGCTTCGTCTTCAATCTTGGCATTTACGACTAATGCTAATTCGTATTTGTTCATGCTTGTTGTAACCTCCTTTTGGTCTTTTGGCCCCCTGACTGACAGGGAACAAGGATAATAATATATCACGAGGTTAAATTCTACCATACCCTTAAAAGTTTTGCAAGTCTTTTTTTCTCAATTCTCTGGTATTTTTCTCCACTAATTTTCTGGCAAGCATCACCTGGTGTTCACATCCCAGACATTTCAGGCGAAAATCTGCCCCAACTCTCAGAATTTCCCATTCATGGCTGCCGCAGGGATGCTGTTTCTTTAGTTTTACAATATCCCCAACTTCATAGTTATAACTCATATCTCTAAACCTCTCTTTATAGATGAATCTGTTCAAAAATCTCACCAATGGGCGCATTGATAACCAGGTCTGCCACTCTGTCTCTAGGGGTTTCATCCCTGTTAATTACCACCAGGTAACGTCCCTGGAAATAATCAATCAGAGAAGCCGCCGGATAAACGGACAGAGAAGTGCCTCCGATAATCATTACTCCTGCCTCTGAAATAGCCTGTACGGACTTTCGGACCGTATCCTGATTCAGTCCTTCCTCATACAAAACCACATCCGGTTTAATCATTCCGCCACATTTTTCACATTTTGGAACACCGTCGCTTTTTTTCATATATGCAAAATCATAAAAAGCGCCGCATTTCATACAATAATTGCGATACACACTTCCATGAAGTTCCAGCACATGTTTGCTCCCTGCCATCTGATGCAGATTATCGATATTCTGGGTAACTATGGCCTTCAGCTTTCCCTTCTGCTCCATCTCTGCCAGCTTCTTGTGGGCTGCGTTTGGCACAGCAGTATCACAAAGCATTTTCGCCTTGTAAAAACGATAAAATTCCTCTGGTTTTCTCATAAAAAAGCGGTGGCTTAATATGGTTTCCGGCGGATAATCCCATTGTTGGTGATACAGTCCGTCTACACTGCGAAAATCCGGTATCCCGCTTTCTGTGGAAACTCCTGCTCCGCCGAAAAACACAATATTTTCTGTTTCTGAAATTATTTTTTGTAATGCTTCTGTTTTATCCATAGAAAACATCTCCTAATATTCCCCTTCTCTTCTGGCCTGTACTACAAATCTTGTGGCATCATTTCCCGTACAGGTGGACAGGGTAATAATCTTATCCTCTTTAGACACCGGAACATCAAAGGAAACAAGAGACTGTTTAGCCATCTGCTCCAGATATCCGGCAAAGGTATCATCCGCCTCTGGAAACAGGGTATACACCTCACCTGCAGCATCTACCACATGACTTGAAAAAATTTCATATCTATAGTTTTTCTGTGGTGTACAAATCCATATGTATTTTCCCGGAACAGAAGCCGCGTCTTTGAAATGTTTCCTTAAAGTTCCAAACATGGAGCCATTTTTCATATTATGTCCATAAATAATGGTATTACAGTCTTCAAAATCACTGCTGTTTGCAGAATCTATAAAAATTGCTCCTGCAATATTGGATTTTCCCTCAAAGGTATGCTTTAAATAGTAAGAATTGTCCTCACCCTTTACCACTGGATAACTGATATCGGTACCTTCGATTTGAATCCATGCAATAATATCCTGATTAATGGCCTGAAGTCCCGCCCAGTCCACCTGGGGTGCCTGTGGCTTTTCTTCCTCAACTTCCTCCCCCCTGGCCTCTGTTTCTTCCTCTTGTGGCTGTTTCTCCACTTCTTCTGTCACAAACTCTCTCATTCTGTCATATTCATCCGTCCCCTGTTTGTATTCCAGAAAAATCTGAACCAGATTCACTGCTGAAAAGAGAAAAACACCTAATGCCAAAATTAAAATCAACGTGCGGATTACATCTCCTGCTGTCCTTTTTTTCTTCTTTTTACTCATGCGTACTCCTGTTGTTCTTTATTTTCTATCATGATTAATAAGTATTGTCATAGAAAGAGAGATAGTCTGTGGTGGTAACTTCCGGACTTGGTTCCAGCTTTATCTGAAGCTCTTCTGTTTCCAGAACCGCCCCTTTTGGAAATACCACATTTTTATACACAGAACAATAGTCCGGATATTCATCTGTAGGATTTTTTTCCATTAAAGTAGAAAAAGAAAATGGTACAGTATAATCCACTCTGATAAGATCCACGCCAAACTGGAACACACCAAAATCATCTCCCACTGCATAGACATCATAAGTTCCTTCCGGGAAATCTTCTCCGGCTACTGCTGTTCCTGAAAATTCATAACTCTCTGTCAGAGGATTGGCTTCTCTTGTGCCCATATCCTGTGTTTGTGCATTTTTTGTAGAAAAGTTCACCGGATAAAGCCCGTCTACACACACCAGCGCTCCCTGGAACAATTCCACATTTTCCACCTGATAAACATCTTCTTCCCCGAATCTGCGGTTATCTGATATACTGTGTTCCTTATCAAACACACCATAAGAACTTCCCTCTTTTCCGGTAAGTGTGTATTCCCCTTCCGGAATGTCAATTCCCACTACATACATTCCAGCCATAAGCTCTTCTTCCCAGACTTCTCCATCTTCATCCAGGCTGCCATTTGCCCCTGCAAACTGGTCATCCTCATTTTGAAGGTTTTCCTCATCCTCTGCAAAAAAATCATCATCCCAAATCTCATCAGTTGTCTCTGGAGAGTCCATATTCGATATTCCATTCACTAACAAAAAAATCACACCCACAACAATAATTCCAATAATCAGAATTAATCCTATGGATTTTTTCCCCTGCTTCTGTCCCTGAGTAAAGGTTCTTGGTGTATAAGCCCCTGTAGACTGGTGTTGGGACGCTGAGTAAGATGCTGCCCCCTTATCCCGTGCTTTTTCTGTAGCAGAATCTTCTGATTTCTCCTTTTCTGGTTTCCTGGTCTGGTTCATCCTTGGCTTTTCATAAGCCTGTGCCTTCCCATCTTCGTGTACATGACTGAATTTCATGTTTGCACAGTCACTTTGATTTAAAGCGCTTTTATAAACTGCATCTGATTTGCGATTGTCCATTCCGCATTCTGTGCAAATTCCGTCCTTTAATTTACCGCCGCATAAGCTGCATGTATTTCTCATAGTAGCTTATTCCTCCCCTCTGCTAGATTTTATCGTATGGGTACGTGTAAAGATAGCTTTATTATACCAATTTCCTGAGATAAGGGCTAGTCCTAAGTGAAATTTTCTAAAACAAAAAAGAAGAACTCCTGGCTTGATTCCGGATTTCTTCTTTCTTCAATAGCGGGAGCAGGATTTGAACCTGCGGCCTTTGGGTTATGAGCCCAACGAGCTTCCAGACTGCTCCATCCCGCGTCAATTTTTCTATATTTAAAAGTATAGACCTGCCTGACTTCTTTGTCAAGCTTTGTTTCTATATCTCAGTTTTAAAAGGTAAATTAATTTTATAACCTGCCATTCTAATAGATTTGCCTGTTTACACATTTATTTCAAATTCCCAGAAGTTATCCACATTGAATGGGGGCATTTATTCCTTTTTGAAAAAATTGTGTATAAATTTGCATTTTCCTCTTGGCAGGCATCACATCCTTTGCTAAAATAAAGTCAGTTTAGTTCTGCTGTGTGCAGCTTTACTTTTATATCTTCTGGTTTCGTTAGTTGCCGTCCAAAGCTGGCTAACAACTCAGAAGATATATTTTTTTGCAGTTTTTTTATTTCATTCTTTTTCAGATAAAAATACTCATACAGTTGTTTTATAAAATCTGCGATCTGCTCCATCAGGTAATGATTCTTTTGCGCCTGTTCATTCCAGCTGCATGCATGCTCTATATTCCCCTGCCAGTGTTTCTGACGGTTAAAGCCCTGATTTTCTATTTTCCATCGGTTTCTTCCTGCCTGTACGATTTTTCTGGCATTGTTTTTGGTAATCTTGATACTTGTAATCCATGCAAACTCTGTTATTTTTTCTTCTCCTTTTGCATTGATTTTCTTTTCTGTATAATAGATCAGATTTACATCATATTTTTCAAACATGATCTGATTTTGATATTCTATTTCTGAACCTATTTTTTCTTTTTCCGGCAACGCCTCATATTCTTTTGCTATGGATGGCGCACTGCCTTCTTTATAGCGGATAATATAATCCCATCCATAATCAATACAAGTCTGTATCACCTTCTGGCAGACATACAACCCATCTACTGTTATGATAATTGGAAGTCTTGGAAAACGTTTCTTGATCTTTTCTGCAAGTCTGACAAACGCTTTGCTTTCACAATCCTGTTTTACCTCTTCCTCTCTCTGATTGATATACTCCTCTGAGTTTTGGATCGGCTCAGATGCTATACTGCACACAAGATTATTTCCTAAATAAAGTTTCGCTTCCAATACACTCCTATGATACTTCATAAATTCATTCGCTTCCCCCCGGTTATAACAGCGGCTCAGATAATAATCATTCTTCTTCTGATATCCTTCATCTAACTCTGTACCGTCAATGAGAATCTGCCACTTTTTCATTACTTTTGCATTATCAAAGGTTTTTCGGCGGATCATAGAGTACGCAATATCTTTCTGTATTTTTTCCAGTTCTTCGTAATCTAGTCTTTCCAAAAGTTCATTTACAGTGACACCATGCGGAAGATACTCTTTCTTTGTATCTCCCAGAAAAGAATAGAGATTTTCCACAACTCTATCATCATTAAATTTCCGGGTCATTTCCTGCATACTTGAAATTCCGCCAATACATTTATAATACAAGGTTCCCAACATAGTCTTTATCGAATAATCAATATAACTCTGGTTCCGAGGGTCTTTCACCTCTGCAAACATAGAAAACAATGCCGGATAATACTTCTGTTGGATTTTGTTACATTCAACAATAGGGTTCTGTTCTAATTTTTTTCTGGCTCGTTCCTGTTCTCTGCTCATTTTTTCTTCCTTTGCGATAAAGTTTTTCTTTTATTGTACCTTATCGCAAAGGAATCTGCCTTAAAACAAGCAAAATCATTGCGAATTATTTTTACCTTTCAAAGCTGTCTATATCTTATGATATGCGGCTTTCCAGATTTTATACCTGTTTTTTCCTTGTTCCTGCTTTTAATTTATGCTATCCTTTTAAACAGAATCTCATCCTGTAATACAGGCTGTAAAGGAGAAAGAAAAATGAGCACTACAAACACCAAACAACAAATGTCTGAAACCCATCTTCTGGGGCTTTTGTTAGCCCTGGTAGGTGGTTTTCTGGATGCTTACACCTATATCTGCAGAGGTCACGTATTTGCCAATGCGCAGACCGGAAATCTGGTTCTTCTGGGAGTATATCTTACAAATGGAGACTGGTCGAAGGCTTTTCACTATTTTATGCCGGTTCTGGCTTTTGTGCTGGGCATCCTTATCTGTGAAATGATTCAGTCCTGCCTGAAATGGAAGCAAAGCTTTCACTGGCGCCAGGCTGTTGTTTTTCTGGAATTTATGATTTTAGTCATTTCCGGATTTTTACCTCTTGGCCCTTCCAATGCGGCGGTAAATATTATGGTTTCCTTTGTATGCGCCCTCCAGGTAGAGGCTTTTCGCAAAATGAACGGGAATACCTTTGCCACCACCATGTGTACTGGTAACCTGAGAAGCGCCACAGAAAATCTCTATTTATACACCAAAACCCGGAACAGAAAATTGTTAAGAAACAGTCTTCAATACTATAACGTTATTCTATTTTTTATTCTGGGGGCTGCTGTAGGTGGATTTCTCACGCTCCGCCTTGGTAAAGAAGCTGTCTGGATAAGCTGTGTGGGACTTGTGGCTGTGTTCTTTGCCATGTTCCGAAAAGCAGAGTAGGAGGTATATGGAATGAATCCAGTTTCAGAACGTTTAAAAGAACAGAGAGACCATGGAACTTCTGTTTTCCCCTGTGGGCTTTATGAAGTATTTGAAGATACTGTCTGGTCAGGAGCCAAGCACCACTGGCATGATGAGATGGAAATTATTTATTTTATGAAGGGTGATTACAAAGTAAATGTCAATATGGAATCTTACTTCATTAACCAGGAGTGTTTCTTTTTTATTAACTCCGGCGATCTGCATTCTATTGAACCTCTGTCCAAAAGTGTAGAATCTGCCATTGTGTTCAATCCCTGCATTCTCAGCTTTGAGCATTATGATATGGCCCAGACCAGGCTTATCCATCCCCTGGTCAATCGGGAAATTCAGTTTCCTCATATGCTGGAGTCCACTCATCCTGCATTTGCGCGGATTAAACAAGAATATCTGGAAATTGTCAATCATTTTCACCAGACTGGTTTTTTTCTTGCCAAGGATATCCAGATGGTCACAGAGAATCTGGCTTCCCAGCTTTTTATACGGGCAAGTCTGTTAAAAATCCTGGGAACTCTTTCTTCTTTTTCCCTGCTTACAGAACCGGAAAAAACAGACCATTACCGGGTAGAAATTATTAAAAGGTCTCTTGCCTACATCCGCTCTCATTACCAGGAGAAGCTTTATATCCGGGATTTAGCCCAGCAGGCAAATATGAATGAGCAATACTTTTGTCGTTTTTTCAAAAAAGCCCTGGGAAAGTCTCCTGTTTCCTATATTAATGAGTATCGTATTAAACAGGCAATTATTCTTTTACAGACCACGGATTTACCTGTAATGGATATTTGTCTGGACTGTGGTTTTCACAATCTTGGAAACTTTCTGCGTGAGTTTAAGAAGGATACCGGCTTTACCCCTCTGCAATATCGAAAGCACTTTTCTCCTAAAAGGTCATAATATTGCAGTTTTTCATCAAATAATCGTAAGACCGAACCGGATTTGTCCCTTATAATAAAGTTTATGAAAACAAAGGAACAACTTTACGGAGGTAGTACCATGGAAAGAAAATGGTGGCATGACAAAGTAGCATATCAGATTTACCCAAAGAGTTTCTACGATTCTAATGGTGACGGAATCGGTGATCTACAGGGTATTATTCAAAAATTAGACTATTTAAAAGATTTAGGCGTGGATATTGTGTGGATTTCTCCTATTTATCCTTCTCCCTTTGCAGACCAGGGATATGATATCTCTGATTACTATAATATTGACCCTTCTTTCGGTACGCTGGAAGATATGGATGAATTAATTAGGGAAGCTAAGAAACGTGACATGTATATTTTAATGGATTTAGTAGTAAACCACTGTTCTGATGAACACGAATGGTTTGAAAAAGCCTGCGCTGATCCGGATGGGGAATACGGAAATTTCTTCTATATTGAAGACCGCAAAGAAGGCCAGGAGCTTCCATGCAACTGGAGAAGTTATTTTGGTGGCTCTGTGTGGGAACCTCTCCCTGGTCATCCTGAGAAACAGTATATGCATGTTTTCCACAAGAAACAGCCTGATTTAAACTGGGAAAATCCCGTAGTCAGAGAAGAAGTTTACAAAAATGTAAATTGGTGGCTGGACAAAGGTTTAGCTGGCTTCCGCATTGATGCAATTATTAACATTAAGAAAAAACTCCCTTATAAAAACTATCCCACAGACAGAGAAGACGGGCTGTGCGACATTGCTTTAATGCTGGAAGATGCAGAAGGTGTTGGAGAATTTCTTGGAGAACTGCAAAGACGTACTTTCTCCCAGTATGATGCTTTTTCTGTTGGAGAAGTATTTAATGAAAAGCCAGAAGAGCTTCCTGATTTTATTGGAGATGGGGGATACTTCTCTTCTATCTTCAACTTTTCTACCAATGTCTGGGGAGGCAGCGACAAAGGATGGTATGACTGCAAGAGAATCACACCGGATGCTTACAAAAAATGCCATTTTGATGCTCAGAGAAAAGTTGGAAACCATGGTTTCTATTCCAACATTATTGAAAACCATGACCAGCCCCGCGGTGTAAGCTATTACATTCCAGAAGGCGAAGTATCTCTGGAGAGCAAAAAAATGCTGGCTGCTGTATATTTCCTTCTGAGAGGTCTTCCGTTTATCTATCAGGGACAGGAAATCGGTATGGAAAATCTGCCGGTAATTCCTGTTGAACAGGTAGATGATATCAGCGCCCTTGACCAGTATCAGGTATCTCTGGATGCCGGCTTTACTCCTGAGGAAGCTTTGAAGATTATTTCTCTTCGCAACCGGGACAATGCCAGAACACCTGTACAGTGGAACGCAGAAAAAAATGCCGGTTTCACTCAGGGTACTCCATGGCTTATGGTAAATCCTAATTATACAGAAATTAATGTAGCTGCCCAGGAACAGGATGAAAATTCCGTTCTGGCCTTCTATAAAGAACTGATTGCTCTGCGTAAAAATCCTGAATATAAGGAAACCTTTGTGTACGGTGATGTCATTCCTTTTGAAGAGGACCGCCACAATCTCATGGCTTACCACAGAAAAGGAGAAAAAGACCTTCTGGTGATTGGCAATTTCCAGAAGGAAGAACAGAAGGTAACACTCCCTTCGAAAGGTAAAAATATCCTGTTAAACAACTATCCTGACGCTGAAATCAAAGGAACACAGGTGACTTTAAAAGGCTATCAGGTATTAGTCATAGAATTATAAAATTATAACTGCCCTATGAAGAAGATACAGAAATGCTGATACAATTCTGGAATCTTACTCATAGGGCAGTTTCATTTTTCTAAATTCTGCTGCATAAAATAGGATATAGAACTCTGTTATCAGGAGGAAAACACCTATGAATACCATACCTCTTTGTAAGCTGCCCAAGGGCAAAACCGGGCTCATTCAGGGAATTTCCTGTCCACCAGGGAAAATAGGAGAAAAAAGAGCGCTTATCCATCGTCTTCTGGATTTGGGTTTTTGCCAGAATACACCTGTGTCCTGTGTTAATACAGGAATGTTTCACAATCCCAGGGCTTATCTTATCCGGGGCTCTGTCATTGCCCTCAGAAACCAGGATGCCCGTATGATTCAGGTAGATTGCAGTGAAGAAATAACAGATTCCAGAGGGATGTCTTATGAAGAACTCTAATCTTTCTTCTGTTCCCATGATAGCCCTGGCAGGAAATCCCAATGTAGGAAAAAGCACGATTTTTAATGCGCTTACCGGGCTTCATCAGCACACAGGCAACTGGTCAGGAAAAACAGTAGACCTTGCCAAAGGCAGTTGCAAGATTCAAAACAAGCTCTATTCCATTGTAGACCTGCCTGGCTGCTATTCCCTTTGCAGTACCTCCAGAGAAGAAGAAATTGCCCGGGATTTCCTGATTCAAAAAAATCCTCAGCTTGTAGTTATCATCTGTGATCCTGTCAGTTTGGAACGAAATCTGACCCTTGTACTGCAAATTTTGCGATTTACCTCTCATGCTCTTCTTTGTATTAATCTCATGGATCAGGCAAAGAAACGCGGTATCCATATTTCCTGTGAGAAGTTAGAAAAGGAATTGCAAATTCCCATCATTGCCATAACTGCCCGAAAAAAGACCGATATTGCCCGCCTGAAGCTGGCAATCGCCCAGGCAGTCTCCAAAAACACTTGTGCTTGTCCAAAACCTCCTGCAATAGAAACGGCCTGCCAGAGCGCCTGCGCAGACTATGCTTCTTTGCTGTATCAAAAAGTTGTAACCAGACACCAGGCAAAAACGTCTCCTATGAGAAAACATCATTTTCATGCGGATTCACTGTTTACAGGAACTCTTACCGGAATCCCCTGTATGTTGTTGTTCCTCCTTCTTATTTTCTGGCTTACGCTTACAGGAGCAAATCTCCTTTCTGATAAACTTTCCTCTGTACTCTTTTCTCTGGAACCAGCCTTATTCCACAGTCTTTCCGGAATCCTGCCAGAAAACTTATGTCAACTTATTGTATATGGTATTTATCGGGTTACTGCCTGGGTAGTTGGTGTTATGCTGCCTCCTATGGCAATCTTTTTCCCATTATTTAGTCTTTTGGAGGACTTTGGATATCTTCCCAGGGTGGCTTTTAACCTGGACTGCTGTTTCGCCAAATGTTGTTCCTGTGGAAAACAGGCTCTCACCATGATGATGGGATTTGGCTGTAATGCGGCTGGCGTTACGGGGTGCCGCATTATTGACTCTCCAAGGGAACGTCTGATTGCCATTCTTACTAACAGCTTTGTCCCCTGCAACGGGCGTTTTCCCACTATTATTGCTATTTTAAGTCTGTTTTTTATAGGTCAGAATGCTTCTTTGGGCAGTGGAGCATCTACCTGGCTTCTGTCGCTTTTACTTACAGGGGTCATCCTTTTTGGCACTGTCATGACTTTTCTCTGTTCCTGGCTTTTGTCCAAAACTCTGCCAAAAGGAATTCCATCTGCCTTTACCCTGGAGCTTCCTCCGTACCGGAGGCCTCAGATTTTTTCTGTGCTGATACATTCTTTTTTCAGCAAGACTCTGCAAGTTCTGTTAAGAGCCATCACTGCGGCTGCCCCTGCAGGGCTTCTCATCTGGGTTCTGGCAAACGTGTCTTCTAATGGTGTCTCTCTGCTGGAATCCGCCTCCGGCTTTTTAGATCCTTTTGCACAGCTTCTTGGACTGGATGGCACTATTTTGCTGGCATTTATCCTTGGAATGCCTGCTAATGAAATTGTGGTCCCTATTATGATTATGGCATACACAGCAGGTTCCTCTCTTGGAAGTCCCGGCAATCTTGCCTCTATGCACAGGATTTTCATGGAACAGGGATGGACCATAGAAACTGCTGTATGTGTGCTCATTTTCTGCCTTATGCACTGGCCCTGCGCCACTACACTTCTTACCATAAAAAAAGAAACCCACAGCCTGAAATGGACAGCGCTGGGATTTCTTCTGCCTACAGGTATGGGACTTCTGTTTTGTGGAGTGGTGAACTGGATGTTTCAGGTAATGGGATAATTCAGATGGCTGTATCGTAAAAAAGTTATTTCTTATAAGCTTTTTTACGATACAGTTTTTTGACCTTTATTTCAAAAACTCCAGAAGTTCCGGATAATCTTTTGCATGTTCTCTTACATAACATCTTTTAAAACCCGCAAATGCACTCTCCCTGCTTAACAATCCCCGAAGAGTTCTCAGAGTAAGAACTGAATTCTTATTTTCTTTAAATTTATTAAGATTTATATACAAGACATTCATCTCCGTCTGCAGCAAAGCAAATCTCAACTCACTTTTGTAAACCCGCATACCTGTATTTTTTTAATTAAATACCTCTTCTACCAGTCTTGCGGTTTTTATTGCCTTTTCGTCATTTGAATTTTTCACCAGTACCTTGACATCATTCATCTCTATATTAAAAGACAAAGCTTTTTCCGGATCCACCTCACAGCAATCTAAAATCCGACCTTCATATTTCTTTTGATTCTTTACACTATTACAATGCCCACAGGACCAAAATAAGTTTTTCCAGTCAAATTCCCGCTCCTTATACTTTCCATTTTTATGAGGCAGCAAATGCTCTATTTGTGGGTCTTGGAGATTTTTCATTTCACACACATAACATTTATCATGGAAATCCTGCCTTAGTTGCTGAACCACATCTATAAGTGCGTAGTTTCCGTTTTCTTTTCTGGATTCTGTCAAAAGAGAAGCCGGTGCTGGCAAAGTTCTTTCTACTTTTACCATCAAATATCCTCCCTGTTTGCAAATTCCAGCTTTAATCGCTGATATTCCGATGCAATATCTAACGCCAGATAGTCAGGAATCTCATCCAGAAACATTTCCAGTTTTGCTACTTCTGCAAAATCCTCATCTTTCAATTTTTCTTTACTCACAATCTCTTTATATTTTTGAAATTTCCCGGCCAAAAGTTTAGACATTCCATCTACATTAAAATATCCCTCTACAATCCCATTGTATGGCACATCTGCCAGACCATTCTCCACTAACATATGATTTTCCAAATCATAGATTACTACATCCTTCAGGCTATTTAGAATAAAAGGCGAATGGGTTGTCACAATAAATTGAATATTAGGAAATAGCGTTGTTAAAAGTCCCAAAATATTTCTCTGCATTTCTAGATGTAAGTGAGTCTCAATTTCATCAATCAACACAATACCAGGCTGCAAAAAGCGGAAACTTTTGTCTGCATTTTTTTCCATTCTCATAATTAAATCTACAATAATATCCAAAACCGCCGCATATCCGCTTGACAGCGTATCAAACCCAAATGGGTTATGCCCTTTTTCCTCAATGTAAAATGTAAATTCTCCTTCGTCAAAAACCAGATGAAGCTCTGTGTCACTAAATATTTGCTGTAAAAGTTTCTCAAACTGCAAAAACCAAATTTTAATTTCTTCTGCTTTTTCCTGCTTTCCATTGGCAATGGCCAGTGCCTCCGTCATCTTTAAATCCAGCAAATATTTAATAAACTCATTTCTTGGTCCCTCTGTGGTTCCATAACCACTCTTCAATTCTACTTTCTCCACGTGCTTTGGTTTTTCCGGCTGAAATTTCCGCTCTGCTCCGTAATACGCCAAAAGAAATCCGCTATTCTTAAAGGTTTTTATCCACTGTCCTTCTGGAACGTTAAATTCTGCTTTTATGCAATTTTCGTATTCTTCTAAGTATGGCAGTGTCTTAAATGCCTTTGCATATGCCAGCAGCCGTTTCACCACCCCTGAATCTGTCTGTTCGCTTTCCTGCGGCTTTATCTCCATCTGCTCCACAAAAGCTGCAACGTCATCACTAAAGGGTGCAACTCCAGATGCTTGGTAATATTCTCTATTCATCATAAAGTACTGATTTAAATATTCTAAAACACTTGTCTTACCACTTCCATTTTTTCCGGTTAAGATTAAGTGTTTCATTTTATCATTTGACAATGGAATATAAATATCTTTTAAATGTCTGACATTCATAATTTGCAATTCGGTTATAAATAATCTTTCCATTATCATCCTCCCCAAATTAAGGCCTTTTTGATTTTCATCATAGCATAAAAAACAGATTCATGGAATCTATTTTTCATTAAATTCTATATTCTGTCAGATTACAGTCTGCTATGCATCCCTTCATAAATCCTGTCTTTCAAAAAGCACCAAACCATTTTACATTTTCCCCAAATGAAGATATAATATGCAATACTACCAAAGCATCAATAAACTACAAAAGGAGATAACACATGCAAACCACACCAATTGCTGAAAACCATGTTACCATAACCCGCGCATTATTCAATGAAGGGATGCACGCTATTGGAAAAAAGGGCTATCTCAAAGGAATGAGAAACTTAACCATCCTGTTAGTTCTGGCATATATTCTTATTGCTGTCTGGACTTTCTATAACAATGGTTCTCCCTTTATGCTGATAGGTGAAACTTTCACTCTTACTGTTCTGCTTCTCTGGATGTTTATTTTTCTACCCAGAAGCAAGTGGAAAACCAAATACAAAATCATGTCACAAAACGGTCTGGTCACTCCAAGCAGAATCATCCGCTTCTATGAGGATTCTTTCACCGTTACCAATGGTTCCGGGAAAATGACCAACATATCCTATAAAAAAGTAAGCGAATGGCAGGAAACAAAAAATCTTTATATCCTGCACTGTGACAAAAACACCTGGGTACTTCTTAGTAAAGAAGGTTTTACCTTCGGCAGTTTCGATGTTGTAAAGCCAAAACTCCCCAGATAGCCACAAAGGACTGTTGCATAAAGCAACAGCCCTTTACAGCATTCTGGCAAACACAGAGGCTCCAACCACAGTCAAAAGCCCTGCCACTGCAATAGCCAGACTGCTCATAGCTCCTTCTACCTGCCCCATCTCCATAGCTTTTGCGGTTCCAATAGCGTGAGATGCAGTTCCAAGGGCCAGCCCCTTTGCAATGGGATGTTCAATCTTAAAAATCTTGCATACAAACTCTGCCATCACATTTCCAAGAATCCCCGTAATAATAATAGCGGCTACTGTAATAGTCACAATTCCTCCCAATTCTTCGGAAACCCCCATGCCTATAGCCGTGGTTATAGATTTTGGCAACAAGGTCACATACTGTTCATGGGTCAAGCCAAACAGTATGGATAGTCCCAACACACTCACCAGGCTTGCCAGAACTCCACAAATAATTCCGGCTGCCACCGCCTTAAAATTTTTCTTCAGCAAAGATAGCTGTTCATACAAAGGCACTGCCAGACATACGGTTGCCGGAGTCAGCAGATAACTGATATACTTTGCCCCTTCATTATACTGCTCATAATCAATATCCAGAACCACCAGCACTGCCATCACACAAAGCACTGCCAGAAGCAGAGGATTTAAAATTGCCAGCTTAAATTTCTTTTTCAACAGCAGCCCTGCTTCATAGGCAACAAGACTGATAACTGCTCCAAAAAATACAGAGTTAATGAGAAACTTTTCCATTCTTTTTTTCTTCCTTTCTGATGATTTTCTGCGCCACCTGGCCTGTTACTGCCATAACAATGATTGTGGTAAGAAGTGTAATCAATACAACCGGAATCCATACAGACCGCAAGGCAGGCCAGGAATCCAGAAGCCCAACCCCAGCCGGAATAAACATAACCGGCATGATTTCTATCAAAAAATCTGCTGCTGCCTTTACCTGATGTACCTTTAACATCCCAGTAGTCAGCGCCACAAGCATAAGTACCAGACCATATACACTTGCAGGAATAGGCAGGGGAATCAGAATACGCAGCAGCTCTCCAAGCAGGGAAACAAACAAAATAATGGCAAATTGCCGCAAATATTTCATATGAAAACCTCTTTTCTTTTATCTGAATCTCATATCACCCATTCATTATAGGCTTCCGGAAAAATGAAGTCAACTTTTTCTCTCTGGAAATATGGACAAAGTTATCCCACTGTGATAGCATAAATTCAGAATTATTACCTAAAATATACAAAAAAGGAGTTTAAAGCCATGAATGTAAAAGAACGTTTTTTGAAATATATTTCTGTTGATACAACCTCAGACCCTTCTTCTACAACCTTTCCAAGTACCACAAGCCAGTTGGATTTTGCTGCTTCTCTGGTAAAAGAAATGAAGGAAATGGGACTTGTGGATGTAAGCTGTGATGAAAACGGTTATGTTTTCGGCACCATTCCTGCTACCATTGAAAATTATCAAGGGCCTGTACTGGGATTTATTTCTCATATGGACACAGCTCCCGCCTCTTCTGGAATAAACATTCGTCCCCGCATGATTGAAAACTATGATGGAAAAGAAATTGTTCTGAATCAGGAAAAGAACATTCTTATGAGCCCAGCAGAATTTGAAAATCTGAAAAAATATCAGGAACAGGATTTAATTGTCACAGACGGAACCACCTTATTAGGAGGTGATGACAAGGCCGGTCTTGCAGAAATTCTCACAGCAGCAGAATATTTCCTTACGCATCCGGAAATTCCCCATGGTACTATCCGTGTTGGATTTACTCCGGATGAAGAAATTGGCCAGGGCGCTGACCGGTTTGATGTGGAGCGCTTTGGCGCTGACTTTGCCTACACCATGGACGGAGGGGAATGCGGGGAACTGGAATACGAAAACTTCAATGCAGCCGAAGCTATGGTTGAAATTACAGGATTAAGTATCCATCCCGGTTCTGCAAAAAATAAAATGAGAAATGCATTGAGCCTTGCTATGGAATTTGAAGGTCTTATGCCTCCAGCTCAGAAACCAGAGCATACAGAGCACAGAGAAGGCTTCATTCATCTGGATACTATGAAAGGTTCCGTGGAGCATGCCACTATGGAATATATTATCCGCGATCACGATAAGAACCTGTTCCAGAAGAAAAAAGAAATTATGACACAGGCAGCTTCCTATATGAATCAGAAATATGGGGAAGGCACGGTAGATTTGCAGATTGAAGATTCTTATTTCAATATGAAAGAAAAAATCGAACCTCATATGCACCTTGTGGATAGTGTCCTGTCCGTTTATGAAAAGCTGGATATTCAGCCAAAGGTAGTTCCTATCCGGGGCGGCACAGATGGCGCCAGACTTTCCTACATGGGTCTGCCTTGTCCAAACCTTGGAACCGGAGACCACAACTGCCACGGTCATTTTGAATTTGTATGTGTTCAGTCCATGGAGAAATGTGTAGAAGTAATTGTGGAGTTGGGAAAACGTTACGCAGAATTTGAACTATAACAATAAAATCCGCGACATACACTGCTACAAGTCTATGTTGCGGATTTTCTTATGCAAGAAACTTATTTTGTTTTTAATACTTCTTCAATTTCTTTCCTCTTTGGCATTACACGCAAAGCACCTTTTCTCGTAGTAATAATTGAGGCTGCCGCATTTGCAAATTCCAGCATACCGGAAACTTCTTTTTCTGTTCTCCCATGAATACCATTCTCTAATATAAAATTCAACATACAGCCACAAAATGTATCTCCGGCTCCTGTTGTCTCTATGGTATTCTCCTGCAAAAAAGCCCTGCCTTCTGCTGTCTTTCCTTCAAAAAAAGCCTTGCTTCCATGTTTTCCCATGGTTGCACAAAGGAATGGGATTTTATACTCTTCCAGAATCTTTTTCACTCCCAGGTCAACATCCGCTTCCCCTGTCATAAAGAAAATTTCTTCCTCCGAAATTTTCAGAATATCACACTGGCTGAGCCCAAAAGATATTTTCTCTTTTGCTGTCTCCATATTTTCCCAAAGGGGAGGACGTAAATTAGGGTCAAAGGAAATAAGTGCACCGTTCTTCTTTGCTTCTTTCACTGCATAGCAGGTAGCTTCCTCTACATCCGGATGGGTCATAGACAAACTTCCAAAATGAAAAATCTTTGTATTCCTCAGAAGTTCCCCTTTTATTTCTTCTTTTCTCAGTTTCATATCTGCTCCCGGGTTGCGATAAAAGGAAAAATCCCGTTCCCCATCTGAAGCTGTCTGAACAAAAGCCAGGGTTGTATGTACCTTTGTATCATAGCAGATTCCTGCTGTAGAAATTCCCTGCTCCCTTACTGCTGTTTCCAGCATGTGTCCAAAAGAATCCTGTCCTATTTTTCCTATAAAAGCAGTTTCTTTTCCAAGATTCTGAAGCATTGCCAGTACATTACAAGGGGCGCCTCCCGGGTTTGCTTCATATAAAGGATTTCCCTGTGTACTGATACCGCTGCAGGTAAAATCCACAAGTAACTCTCCAAACGCTGTTACATCCATTTCTATCCCCTGCCTATTTTACAATATCGTATTTTTCCACATTAACCCTTGCACTACCCTGGCAGTTGAACAAAATTTCATCTGCATCTATTGGTGTACAGATAACAGTGCTGGCTACCTGCTCTCCATCATTAATAAACAACTCAATGGACTGTTTGTCTATAATAAAACGGAGTTTTAAATTTTCCTGCTTTTCTAACAGTTTCCAGGTTCTTCTGCAAACCACATCTCTTATTACGCCACAATATGTCCTGTCCACTTCCATGGTCTGCTTTTCCGAATCATATACAAAACTTGTAGTATATTCATCATTATGTGCCAGGTCTATCTGAAATTGTTTAAAATCACCGCCACAGATTTCTACTGTTAAATCCAGAGTTCTTCCCTTAATTCCCTCAAACTGTTGTTCGCCTTCTATTAGCTGGTTGGCATAACAACATGAATTTGCCCGGTATTTTTCTAATTCTTTCACTGGATTTTGATATAAATGACCATTTATATATCTCAATTCCCTTGGAATTGTGGTCATTCCCTGCCATTTCTGTTCATCTGGTATCATACAGGAATCCCATGATTTCATCCAGGCAATTAAGATTCTCCGTCCATCCGGAAGTTCTGTGGTCTGAGGCGCATAATAATCCAGCCCATAATCTAAGGATTTTGCCTCTTCTTTATGAAACTCATGTGTTTCTTCATTATATTCTCCTGCGAAAAATACAGAGTTATTACCACTGTGAAACTCATACTTCTGCGCTTTCATATTCTGAGGAGAGCATACTAAAAAATGTACCCCGTCCAACTGGAAAAAGTCGGGACATTCCCACATGGTTCCCATGGTTCCTGTTGTATTTTCCGCCAGAATAGTTTCAAATTTCCAATCTTCCAGATTTTTACTGGAAAAAAGTACTACCTGTCCTTTTTTCTGTACATTTTTATTTCCTGCCACAAGATAATAAGTGTCACCATTTTTCCAGACTTTTGGATCTCTGAAATCAATCCTGCTGCATTCTTCCGGCAGCATATCTCCTGTAATAACCGGATTTTTCCTGCCTTTTTCATAATTTAAACCATCTCCAAAAGCAATACACTGATTTTGTCTGTTGTCTTCTGTCACACCAGTATAAATCAAAACATGCTTTCCATCTGCTTCCACTGCACTTCCAGAAAAACAGCCTGCTTTATCATACTCCATATCCGGTGCCAATGCTACTGGAAGCTGCTCCCAGTGAATCATATCTTCTGAAACGCTGTGTCCCCAGTGCATGGGACCCCATTCCCTGCTGTAAGGATGGTACTGATAAAACAAATGCACCTTACCCTGGTAAAAGGAGAAGCCATTTGGATCATTCATCCATCCGATAGGAGGCGCCACATGAAACAATGGCTTTTCCTCTTCCGGTATTTCATTTTTGTTTTTTGCTTCGTATTCCTGCGCTTTCTGCAATTCTAAACTCATAGTATCCTCCTATTCTGTACACTGTTTATTTGTTTAAAGATGCCTGATACTGATCAAAATATTTCTGCTTAATGCTCAGATAATCCGATAAACCATACTGTTCCATTTTCTTTAAGTAATCATCCCACTCTTCCTCAATTCCTCCATTGAGAATCCAATCCGCCTTCTTTTGTTCTGCATATTTCTTAATATCAGTGTCATACTGTGAAACCTTATTCGTATCTTCAATACTCATAAATACATTGGGATATACATATTTGCTGTTCATATCCTCCAAATAGGTTTCATGCATATTATCAAGGCGCCACTTTGCATCTGCAGGCTGTGTCACATAAACATCATAATATTCGTTCAGAATTGCCAGAGGTCCGTTTACTGACTGCGCCTCACGCACTTCTACCGGAGACTGATCTCCTAAATCCATGTGTCGGAGCATTTTCTCTCCTTTGTCATTGGTACTCATTTCAAAGATATTAAAAGAATCTTCCTCACCATAAGTTCCCCAGTTGTTTTGCGGAGACTGAATAGGCGCATACATCTGGTCAATCCAGGAAGCAGCTAATGCAGTATTTCTGCAGCTTGTAGTAAGAACACATCTTCCCCTGTCAAATCCGCTTGTCTCACTGTTATTTTGTCTCGTAACATTTACCAGTCCATCAGGACCTGCAAGGGCCGGAAGCATGACATAATCTGAGTAATTATCAATATTAGAAATATCCCAGGTAAAACACAATCCATATCTATGACTTTTTCCTTTTGCCACATAGGTACTCCATTCCTGTGTAAAAGCTTCCGGATCTACCAAATCCTGCTCTACTAAACTATGCAGCCACTGGATTCCTTCTTTCCAGCCTTCCTGCACTGTGGTATAGATAACTTCCCCTTCATCTGTTACTGCAAAGTGGTCTCCAGTATCTCCATATCCTTCTCCAAATCCGTTGATTAAAATTCCTGGATCCTGGTCACCATTATTAATAATAAAGGACATGGGAAGCACATCTCCTTCTATATCAAACTCTGCTTCCAATTCTTTTGCATGATCACGAAATGCAATAAGGACCTCTTCCAGCTCCTGTGTTGTTTCTGGAATTTCCAGCTTCAAATAATCCAGCCACTTTTTATTAATATATGGAATATTTCCAATGGCCTGAATTGCTTCTTTTCCCTGACCTAATTGTTCAATCCAGGGAAAAGAATAAATATGTCCGTCTGGCGCAGTACACATAGTTCTATATTCCGGATATTGTTCAAATACTGACTGCAGATTGGGCATGTATTTATCAATAAGATTTTCCAATGGAATAATAATTCCCTGTTTTGCATAACGTAAAAGATCATAATCACTCATTCCTGCATTAAAAAGCCCGTCCGGTAAATTTCCAAACTGCGCCAGCGCTAAATTTTTCTTATCAGCAAACTGGTCTGCCACAAAGCAGGTCCAGTCAATATGTACATTTGTCTGTTCTTCCAGTCTCTTAAAAATTGCTCTCTCATTGGGATCCTGGGTGGATGTTGCAGGCGCATTTGTAATAAAAGACAGTTCTGCTTTTTCCTCCAATGGAAATGTCACTTCCTCAATGGGCGTATCTGGATTAACCTCTGCTTTCATCCTGTCTTCTTTGCTACATCCTGCCATACTACATACACATATCAGGGAAAGACCGACTGCGATGAAAGATTTCATTTTATTCTTCATATCTTACCTCCTGCACTTAACCTTTAACGGAACCAATCATAATACCTTTGTCAAAATATTTCTGGAAAAACGGATACATCAGAAGCAGCGGTAAACTGGATACAACAATGGTTGCGTATTTCAAAAGTTCTGCTACTTTAGCCATTTCTGCAGTGCTCTGAATATCAGCAATCATTCCCGGCTGCGGTGTGTTTTGTACCAGAATCGAACGTAATACCAACTGAAGTGGCTGTAAATCCGCATCATTTAAATAAATCATTGCATCAAAATAACTATTCCACATTCCTACAAAGGACCATAATGCCAGTACTGCTATGATTGGTTTGCACACAGGGAGCAAAACCTTGAAGAAATGCTGAATTTCATTGGCGCCGTCAATAGCAGATGCTTCCCGCAGTTCTTTTGGTGTAGACTGATAATATGTTCTTGCCAGAATCATATTCCATACATTGAACGCACCAGGAAGCAAGATAGCCCAGATTGTATTCACCAGATGCAACTGATTAACTAAAATAAAAGTAGGAATCAATCCGCCTCCGAAAAACATGGTAATCAGAAAAATAGTATTAAAAAAATTTCGTCCTACTAATTCCTTTTTTGACATAGGATATGCTGCCAACAAGGTTATAAAAACAGAAATAATGGTAAAAACAATCGAATAAAAGAATGAGTTCCCAAATCCTCTCCATATCATATCATTCTCCAGCACACGATGGTATGCGTCCAATGTCCAGTCTTTTATATGAAAACTAATTCCCTGATTGTTGAGTACATTCGGATCCATAAAAGAAGCAACGACTACATATACCAAAGGAATCAGAATTGCAAGAACAAACAGCCCCAGGAGTGTATATCCGCTTCCCAGTATAACTTTGTCGGATGTTCCAAGCTTCATTTTTCTTTTTGTTTCCATTTTTACACCTCCTATAAACCTTCACCATCATTAAGTTTCTTCACAATCCAGTTTACTGCAATTAAGAGAATCACATTGATTACAGAATTAAACAGACCGACTGCAGTAGAATATCCATAATCTCCATTGAGCAAACCAATTCTGTATACATACGTGGAAAGAATTTCTGAGGCTGGAAGGTTCATATCAGTCTGCAATGCATAAGCCTTTTCAAATCCAATACTCATAATATTTCCTGCCTGTAAAATAAACTGAATTACAATAATGTTTTTAATAGCCGGCAGTTCCACATACCAAATCTGCTGAAAAATGTTGGCCCCATCTACAATGGCAGCTTCCTCCAATTCTTTACTTGCATTAGATAATGCCGCTGTATACATAATAGAAGCCCATCCTGCACCCTGCCAGATACCACTGGCTATATAAATTGTTCTAAAGGCTTCCGGCATGGTCATCCAGTTGGTATTAATTCCAAGTACCTGATTAATAGGACCCACAGGAGACAGGAACATACGAACCATACCACAAAGTACGATAACGGAAATAAAGTTTGGTGCATAAATCAATAATTGAATTTTCTTCCGAATTCCTGCTTTCCGAATACGGTTTAATAACAACGCTAAAATAATCGGAATGGGAAATCCCCATAGCAACCCATAGGCGCTCAGTTTCAACGTGTTCATAAGATAATCCATAAAATCCGGTGAAGATAAAAAGCGCTGAAAATACTCAAGCCCTACCCATTCACTTCCGAATACACCATCAATGACATTATAATCTTCAAATGCAATAAGGACTCCACTCATGGGAATGTACTTGAAGATAATGGTCAAAAGAAAAGCCGGCATTAAAAAAACAATATAAAGATGCCAGTTTTTCTTGACATACTGCAGCTTCTGCCTGGGTGTCTGCTTAATAACACCTGATTTTTTCTTTGTAAAAGTATTCATTTTTCTTTTCCCTCCATTTTCTAAAATGTATTGAACCGCCCTGAATAGCCGGTAAAGTAACCGGTTACTTTAATTTGATACTACCTCAGTTTTTCTCATTTGTCAATAGATTTTCTTCAAAAAATAACCAGTTACGTAACCAGTTATTTTCTTGAGTTTCCGCAGTTTTATCCACAGAACCTATAATCATCCTTGCTGATTATTAACAACTTTTTAAAAATGCCAAAAATATAAGGAATCCTATTCCTTTTTGATGTAAAATTTAATCACCACAAAAAAATCGTACTAAACAAAAAAGAGGAGGATTCCCTGTGGTTAATTGTACATCAAAAACTTATCAAATGAAACGGGAAATTTTAACTTTTTCCAATAAAATTTCCAGAAAGCTTCCCAAACCGGAAAAAAAGTTTATAGCTGACATGAATTATGGTATTCTTGCTTCCAACAGTTGTCTCCTTACAGACATTGTTGACCAGTTACATGAGCATTCCAAAAAAATCAACAGTGTCGACCGCCTTTCCAGACATTTGTCAAAAGGTACACCAAAAGATGCTTTGAGAGCCTACCTGACCCACATAAAGAAATGGTGTCCGGATCATCCTGTCATTCATATCGATGACAGTGACGTAGTAAAACCGGATGGTTATAAATTCGAATCCCTTGGCTGGGTACGCGATGGCTCTGAGAGTACTTCTACAAAAAATGTCTATAAGAAAGGGTATCATGTAACGGAAGCCACTGTCCTTACCAACAACAATCATCCTGTCAGTCTGTTTTCTAAAATCCATTCTTCAAATGAAAAAGGCTTCACATCCATCAACAATATTACTTTTTCTGCTATGGAACGTGCAGCTGCTTTATTTGAAAAAGCAACCTTTGTCATGGATCGCGGATATGATGATAACAAGATGTTTCTCAAACTGGATTCCATGAATCAGGACTATGTGATTCGTCTGACTGCAAAGCGGAAGCTCCTGTATCATAATAAATGGGTATTTGCCACCGAACTGCGCAGCCGCAGGAAAGGCAAGGTAAAACTGCCTCTGTTCTACAAAGGGAAGCGGCATGAGGCTTATCTTTCCCATGTAAAAGTACAGATAACTGCATCCAGAAAAGATATTTATTTAGTCCTTGTTTACGGCATTACTGACCAACCTATGATGCTTGCAACGAACAAAGAAATCAAATCGAAAGACGATGTGATAAAGATTGCAAAACTTTATTTTTCCAGATGGCGCATTGAGGAATATTTCCGCTGTAAAAAACAGATGTTTCAATTTGAAAACTTCCGGGTACGGAAGCTCAAAGCAATCAATGCCTTAAATTTCTATATCACTTTATGCATGGCATTCCTGGCTCATATTTCCATGAAGCCGGAAACAAATGCCCTTAAAGTTGCTATTATAAAGACAGCAGATCCCATAAAAGTGAAAATATCTTTCTGCTATTATCGGCTGGCAAAAGGCATCTCCGGCATACTGTCCTATGCAAAAGAAGGCATCCGGCTATGGTTCAGGACAAAACGTCCTGCATACCGTCAACTCTGTCTTAAGCTGGCTGTTTAAATACATAAAAAAATATGTCTCCCAAAGTCCGGTTCCGGCGGGGCTTATTAAAGTGCCCCTAATCACAGAACTGCCATTCTGAATTTTTCAAAAAGTCGGCAGATTGGCACTTTGGGCAGACATATTCATTTTTGAATTACAGTTTGCGGAAACTCAAGGTTATTTTTTGTTGCTTTTCTTCTTTTTTCTTGCTATACTGATTCTATAATTTTATCCAAAAAATAGGAGAGCTATCTATATGGGAGCAAAAAAAGTGACTTTTGCTGATATTGCAAAATATACAAATTTTTCTAAGACTACAATTTCAAGATACTTTAATAATCCTGAGTCCCTCACTCTTGAAAACCAGGAAAAAATTGCAAAAGCATTAGATGAACTGGGATATCAGGAAAATAAACTTGCAAAAGTCCTTGCAAATGGAAAAAGTGAATTTGTAGGAATCATTATTCCCAACCTATATCTGCACTACTATTCTGAAATGTTAAATCAGATTTTATCCAGCTATACAGATTATCACTATAAATTTCTTGTGTTTGTCAGCAGTGATAATCCGGAACTGGAACAGCAATATTTAGATGAATTAATGGCTTATAAAATTGAAGGTCTGATTATTTTAAGCCATACATTTCCTTCTGAAAAACTTGCCTCCTATCATATTCCTATTGTTGCGATTGAACGGGAGGCAGAGCATATCTGCAGTGTGGATACAGATAACTATATGGGAGCTGTGCAGGCTGCTAATCTGCTGATTCGCAATAAATGTGAAGTCCTGATTCATATAAATGTACCTGTTTCAAAACAAATACCTGCTTTTGACCGTATCCGGGGCTTTGAAAATACCTGCTTAGAATATCATGTCCCTTACCAACTAATGCTTAGGGATCTTGGACACAATTATGAAACCACTTTTGAGGCTCTGAAAAAAGTATTTCTGGATATTGAAAATACTTATCCCAAAAGGAAAAAGGGCATCTTTCTTGCCAACGATACTTATGCCAATATATTTTTAAATCTGATATTCAAAAAATACGGAAGGCTACCGGAAGAGTACCAACTTGTAGGTTTTGATAATTCCCCTATTGCTAACGAAGCAATTCTTCCAATTACTACGGTTGGTCAGCAAATTGATAAAATTGCCAAAACTGCTATGGAATTGCTGATATTACAAATGAATGAAATGAAAAAAAGGAAGCCTTCACCTTTGAAGACTCCCCTTCATAAACAAATTACACCTGTATTAGTACGCAGAAGTACTACTGATTAGTCTAAATCAGGCGGCCGGTTCTTTACCCAGCCACCTGATTTCCAGTATAAAGCTGGTAATATTTTCCTTTCTCTGCCATTAATTCCTCATGAGACCCTCTCTCAATAATTCGTCCCTGCTCCAAAACCATAATGCAGTCACTGTTTCTTACTGTAGAAAGTCTGTGGGCAATGACAAAGGTAGTTCTTCCTTCCATCAGCCTGTCCATGCCCTCCTGCACCAGTTTCTCTGTTCTAGTATCAATGGAACTGGTGGCCTCATCCAGAATCAATACCGGAGGGTCTGCCACTGCTGCTCTGGCGATTGCCAGAAGCTGTCTCTGACCCTGGCTTAGATTAGATCCATTTCCCTTTAACATGGTGTTATAACCATCTGGCAGTCTTCGGATAAATCCGTCTGCATTGGCCAGTTTTGCCGCTGCTATAACTTCCTCATCCGTTGCATCCAGTTTTCCGTAGCGGATATTATCCATAACCGTTGCGGTAAACAGATTGGTGTCCTGGAGAACAATTCCCATGGACCTTCTCAAATCACCTTTTTTAATCTTATTCACATTAATACCATCATACCGGATTTTTCCATCCTGAATGTCATAGAAACGATTCAGCAAATTGGTAATAGTGGTTTTTCCTGCTCCTGTAGAACCAACAAAGGCAATTTTCTGACCTGGTGTTGCGTACATTTTAATATCATGAAGCACAATCTTGTCATCATTATAACCAAAATCTACGCCATCCAGAACCATGTCTCCCTTTAATTCCACATAGGTGGTGCTGTTATCTGCCTTGTGATAATGCTTCCATGCCCAGCGTCCTGTACGTTCTTTACTCTCTGTAAGCTGTCCCTTTTCTTCTTTTGCATTGACCAGCTCCACATATCCCTGGTCTGCCTCAGAAGGCTCATCCATCAGGTCAAAGATTCTCTTTGCGCCGGCCAAAGCCATAACAATACTGTTTAACTGCTGGCTAATCTGGTTAATAGGCATGGTAATGCTCTTGTTAAAAGTAAGGAAGCTTGCAAGTCCACCCAATGTAAATCCCCACACATTGTTAATTGCCAGGATTCCTCCTACAATGGCGCAGACCACATAATTCATATTGCCAAGCTGAGCGTTCACCGGTCCCAGATAGTTTGCAAATTTATTGGCATTATTTGCGCTTTCAAACAACTGGTTATTCAGTTCGTCAAATTTTTCACTTGCTTCTTCTTCATGACAGAATACTTTTACTACCTTCTGTCCTTCCATCATTTCTTCAATATAACCATTGACTTTACCAATATTCACCTGCTGGTCCATAAAGAATTTTCCGGAAAGAGACGCAATCTTTTTGGTGGCTGTTACCATAATAGCCAGCATCACCACTGTTACCAGCGTCAGGGGCACATTGAGAATCAACATGCTGATAAACACGCTGACAATAGTAATAAGACTGGAAAGCATCTGAGGAATACTCTGACTTATCATCTGGCGGAGAGTATCAATGTCATTGGTATACACTGACATAATATCCCCGTGGGAATGAGTGTCAAAATATTTAATGGGCAGGCTCTCCATTTTTGCAAACATATCATTTCGCAAATCCCGCAAAGTTCCCTGGGTAACATAAATCATAAGCCGGTTATACAGGTATGCGAATACCACACCAATGAGATAAAAGGCTGCCACTCTTAAAATTGCCATACCAAAAGGACCAAAATCCGGGGTATCTGCCTGAACAAGTGGAACAATATAATCATCAATCATGGTTTTCATAAACATGGTTCCCTGGACATTAGCAAGAACACTGACAAAAATACCAATCACCACCACAATCAGATGAAACTTATATTTTTTTCCTACATAAGCCATGACCCTTCCCAGAAGTTTTCCCGGATTTTCTACCTTATGCCCCGGCATATTGGGGTGTTTCCCTTTTTTCATTCCTGCCATTAATTCTCACCTCCCATGTTTGCAGCCTGGTCAAAGTCTCCGCCTCCCTGATTCTGGGATTCATAAACTTCTCTGTAAATGGCATTGTTTTCCAACAGTTCCTCATGGGTTCCAAAGCCATCAATATGACCATTGTCCATAACCAGAATCCTGTCTGCATCCTTTACACTGGAAATTCTCTGGGCAATAATGAGCTTGGTGGTATTTGGAATTTCTTCTGCAAATGCCCTGCGGATTTTTGCATCCGTAGCAGTATCTACCGCACTGGTAGAATCATCCAGGATTAAAATCTTAGGCTTCTTCAAAAGAGCCCTGGCAATGCAAAGCCTCTGCTTCTGTCCTCCGGACACATTGCTTCCGCCCTGTTCAATATAAGTCTCATATTTCTCCGGCATTCTCTCAATAAACTCATCTGCACAGGCCAGGCGGCAGGCACGCATACATTCCTCTTCTGTGGCATTTTTATCTCCCCAGCGCAGGTTCTCCAAAATCGTCCCACTAAAGAGTACATTTTTCTGAAGTACCACAGATACCTGATTTCTAAGAACTTCCATATCATAGTCCCGCACATCTACGCCGCCTACCTTCACCTGACCGGAGGTCACATCATAAAGGCGGCTGATAAGATTAACCAGACTGGATTTGGCGCTGCCTGTTCCGCCAATAATACCAATGGTCTCCCCTGAATGAATTTCCACATGAATATCTTTTAGCACCGGCTCTGTGCTGGATTTCTTGTATGCAAAATCAACATGGTTAAACACAATACTTCCGTCTTTTACTTCCATAACCGGATTTTCCGGATTCTGCAAATCACTTTTTTCATTAAGAACCTCTGTGACACGCTGTGCAGAAGCAAAGCTCATGGTTACCATAACAAAAATCATAGACAGCATCATAAGGCTCATCATAATATTCATACAATATGTAAGCAGACTCATAAGCTCCCCTGTGGTCAGATCATCCACCACAATCATCTTGGCTCCCAGCCAGCTCAAGCCTAAAATACAGGCATACACCGTAAACATCATGAGAGGCATATTTGCCACAATAATATTCTCAGCTTTTACAAACATTTTGTATACATTTTCTGCTGCCTTAAAGAATTTCTGGTTTTCATACTCTTCTCTTACGTATGCTTTTACTACACGAATACCGGTAATATTTTCCTGTACACTGGCATTTAAATCATCATACTTCTGGAACACCTTCTGGAAATATTTCACCGCGCGACTCATAATCAGTATGAGACAGCCACCCAGGGCAATGACAGCAATTAAATAAATGCTGGCAAGTTCCGCATGAATCGTAAATGCCATAATCATAGCGCAAATCAGGCTGGCCGGCGCTCTGGTGAACATGCGCAGCAGCATCTGATAAGCATTCTGCAGGTTTGTTACATCTGTAGTCAGTCTGGTAATCAGCCCTGCTGTGCTATATTTATCAATATTAGAAAAAGAAAAATCCTGAATATTGTCATACATGGCTTTTCTTAAATTTCTGGCAAATCCTGTGGATGCCCTGGAGCCATATTTTCCTCCCATGACACCAGCCCACAGACCGCAAAGAGCCAATACTCCCATCATGGCTCCTACCTTATAAATGTGGTTAATATCTCCTGTCTCCACACCCTTATCAATAATAGATGCCATGAGCAGGGGAATCATGGTCTCAAATAAAACTTCCAGAATCATAAATACTGGTGTTAAAATAGAATCTTTCTTAAATTCCTTAACCTGGGCAGCTAAGGTCTTTAGCATAAATAATCACTCCTTTTCTGTCGCTTATTCTTCTCTGGGGTCACCAACCGCCTCTGCTCCCAGATACTCTTCCAGAGTAATGCCCTGCTCCGTGATTTCTTTTGCTGCTTCTTTTCCCACATACCGGTAATGCCAGGGTTCAAAAATGACCCCTGTAATCTCTGTTTTATCTACCGGATAGCGCAAAATAAAACCATATTTCCAGCAATTCTCCATGAGCCACTGCTGATCTTCTGTTTCCATTTGTCCTTCATCCAGATTGGTATAGGTAGAAGCTGTAATATCAACCGCAAGCCCTAGCTGATGCTCACTGGTTCCCGGTCTTGCTACCACAGTGGCTGCTTCTGTCTCTGCCTCTGTTCCTGTCAGCCCCTTCTCCTGGGTCACTCTGGCAATCTTGTTCTGAAACAGCATGGTCTGGGTGTCCCAGTCTCTGTAAGCAGAGCATACCACAGGTGTTCTTCCTGCATTGTAGGCATCCGAAAGCATTTGTTCCAGATCCTGAATAATCCTCTCATCCACCGTGTAGACACCGCCCTGTATGGGGACTGTGGTAATCTCCGGCAAGTTTTCCTTATCCAATGGGGTTTTGGCATTTACCAGCTTTAGATACCACTGATTTTTTTCACTGTCCTTGGCTGTTTTAATTCCCTGCTCTGCAGAGTCCTCTTTTTCTTTCTCTTTTGCCTTTTTCTCAGCCTCCTGCTCTGCATAAGCCTGTTTTGCTTTTTGTTCTGCTGCCTTTTCCTGCTTTCCTCTGCCAATCCCCACCCCTACGGCAGCAATACACAAAATTCCTGCCACTGCCATGGCAATTCTGCGGTTTCTCTGTTGTATTCTTCTTCTATTTCTCCGTTGGCGGGCACGGATTCTGGCCCTTCTTCTGGCCTCTTCCTCTTCAGACAATTCTTCCTGCGGGCTCTGTTTTGGTCTTTGTTGGGACCTTTTTTTATGCGATACATCCAGCAGGACAAGATCCATGTCTGTCCGCCTTTGCTCCTGCTCTTTCCTTGTATAATCTTCTGCCATAATGCTATATCTCTCCTGTAAACGAATGAAATTCACTGCTATCCCAGAATATTATAGCACTATTTTTTTCATAATTTCTATACATTATTACATTATTTTTAATTTTTGTGCAACTGTCCAAAATAAAAAAACAAGAGACTATTTCACAAAATGCAGATCAGAACTCCTCTAACCGCTATTTCATGCAATAATCTCTTATCTGCCTGATACAGAATCTGGCTAAATTTACCGGTTGACTATCATGCTTTTATATTTTTTCAGTTCCTTCTCTATTTTCTGAAATTCTGGCATACGCCATTCCCAGTTTGGGCTTCCAACCGTTCCCGGTGTATTCATGTGCCCTTTCTTCTTTAATCCCAAAAGATCCCCGT